>JAAUYH010112893.1_pt1 | contig 24308 bp, 22 predicted proteins | sample 7278061 | NCBI WGS metagenome assembly JAAUYH01 (sample SAMN14350203, study PRJNA611818) | marine sediment metagenome | isolation source: surface marine sediment (0.6m) | place: French Polynesia: Moorea | collected 2018-08 | reverse complement strand
GGGGTTTTTTTGATTATATAGCCAAGCCCACATCTGATCCCCCAAAGAAAAATGCCACCATTCTTCAGGGTGACGTACAAAACCTACATTAGTCATGACTTGGTTTAATACTTGGCGATAGCGATGATACTTTTTTTCAGGTAGTTCTTTACTATTAGCATAGTAGTCAGGATGGGAACGAGGTGATAACTCATCAATTTCTCCTCCCATAGCTAAAGTTGTTCCTGTTTGATCTACTAGGGTTAAGTCTATAGCTGCCCCTGTACTATGGGGTGGTGGAGTAGCAGGATCGGTGCTTGGTGCAGCCCACAGTTGATATACTTTTTCCCAAACTTGTTGGCGTTGTTGGGCTGATATACTGTGGTATTCCCAACCATATTCTTTGAGAAGAGAGTCAAAGGTATAGTCCACCATGAATTGCTGTACACCAACAGGACGATAAGCATCGTAAAGTTTGAGTTGCCATCCAGGGTGACTTTTATTCAGTAAAAACTGTGCCATCTCCAGAGCTTCTAATACTCCTTGACGTAAGCAATAAGGAGATTTATCCCCATATTCTGCTCCTAGTTTTTCGTAAGGATGAGGTAATTGGATGGCAAATTTTTCTAAAGGTATAGAAATTAGAGGTTCACCACAATCTTCGATTGGTATATTTTGATAAGGCTTCACGATAAAAACTCCGAAGCTGGAAGCCCCGTCTCAGAGAGAGCGGGTAGGGAAGGGACAAGGGTAATTGCCTGTATGATTCTAGATACATTATCGAATATCTGATGAAGAAGCATTCATCTTAGAGCAATACTGTCTTCAAAGTGAAAAGACTAAAACTGATGTTATTAGGTCTTATATTCGTCAACTTAAGAGAAAGGTAAAGAAGCGGTGCGACCCTGGCGAGGTTTCCTCGCCCAAGGAACGCGCACCAAGAGAAGTTAGTAATAGTTAGGGTTTGACCAACTATTCATCAACCCTATTTTAATAATTTTGGTTTAATTGCTCTTTTAACGATGCTAGAGAAGCCCAACGACTATCAAGATATTTTTCGCTTTTAGTTTCGGTTTTAGCTGCACCTTGACAACTTTCTCCGCACAATTGACGCAAAGGCATCGCTAGAGAAAATTGTTCATAAAGCCATTCTTCAGGGTCAAAATAACCGTTGGGGGACAGAGTTTCTGATAAATCTTCTACAGCAACTTCTCTTTCTAAAGGAAAGCTATCTATCTGTGTTGCTTCGAGCCAGATTAATTCGGAAGTATTTACTTCTAAACGATGGTTATAATTCTGTAAACAGCGATCGCAAGTTAGGGTTACAATGGTTTCTGCTTGGACAATTAGCTCTAAAAAATTTCCCCCATGTCTGACAACTAATATACCTCGCACTGGAGTTAGGGTATTCAAACCTGTAATAGCATCATTGATAGTAATTTCAATTTTGCGGTTTGGAGCTTTAAGTATTTGGGGGATATAAATTGATTTCATAATAAGTAGAGACTTTAACAATAGACAGTAACCAGTAACTCTTTCTTTGAGGTTAAAATTTCTGTTTTATTTAACACTCAATAGTCAAATAGGCGCAAATTGAACTGACTTTGGTTACTGATTTAACGTCTTCGCACTACTAATCTACGGTTTGGCTCTTGACCACGGCTTTCTGTGGTTAAATCGGCTGAATCCTGTAATAAAGAGTGAATTTGCCGTCTTTCTGCGGAAGATAGCTCTGGTATCTCCGTTTCTTGTCCTGTATTTCTCACCTCCTCTACAGCAGCATTAGCGATGGTTACTAGTTCTTGGTATCTTCTGACTCTGTAACCATCTAAATCAATGGTGTAAGAGCCTTGGATATCAGATTCTCGGTCAATATTGAGTATTGTATTGGCTAGATATTGTATAGCATCTATGTTTTTGCCTTTTTCTCCAATCAACAATTTGACTTGTTGTTGGGTAAGGTTAGTACTATCTATACCTAGCCAGCAAGAATCTGTATCTGTCGGTGTTGTATCTAACCCTTCTAAGATTACATTGGCTTTCGTTCCTATCAGTGCTAATAGTTCTTCTAGCCAATGTTTACCTCGTTCTGCTTTATTTTCCATAACTTAAGAGGTTTTTTCTTTCTTTTTAGAACGCTTGCGCTCAAAGGGTAGTGCTTCCCGTGATTTTTCCGCTTTCTCTTGCTCTTCAACAATTTTTTGGATGTTATCGGGTAATGGCTCTCGCATTAAAACCCAAGTTTGCCCCATCTGGAACAAATTGGCTACTACGATATACATCAATACTCCAGCAGGTAGAGGGAAGAAAAGAAACATACCACTAAACAGTACGGGAGTGATCTTATTCACGGTTTGCTGTTGATCGGCATTTGCACCACCACTGCTTCCTTGACTTCCTGTCATTTGTTGGTTGATGTAAATACTAATCCCAAAAAATAGCACCATCCCTAAAATGTCGAAGTTAATATTACCGTTTTCATCGGTAACTCCAACTTGCCCTAGAGCTTTAATGAATAAAAATCCTTTATTAGCTGCTATGCCAGGAATTGTTACTTGAATTGTAGCGTCTCCTGGTTCTAAGGCTTTAACTGTTCCGTCTTGTGCTACTTTAACTCTTTCTGAACCTTTGGTAATTTCCCACTGAGGAGCTAGGTCGTTATTAGCTAATGAATTTTCTGCTAAAAGATTGGATAAAGATTTCCCTTCGGGGGTTTGGAGTTCTACTTTGGTATTTTGTCCTACCACCAGCTTGTTACCAGCAGGAAGTAAAGCTTCTATCTTGTCGTGAACTGCGTCATTAATGTAGATATTTTGAGCTTTGGTAACAAAAGCTTGGGGTTGAATAAGCTCCATTTGCTCTCTGGGTAGAATCTGCACATCTACCGTATAAGCAGTATCAGTGAAGGGTGAACCTCTTAAAGTGGCGAATAAAGCAAAGAGAATTGGCATTTGCAACAGTAATGGCAAACAACCAGCAAGGGGATTACCAAATTCCTGCATTAGTTTTCCCATTTCTTCCTGTTGCTTGGCAGGATCGTTTTGATAGCGTTGCCGAATTTCGTCTTGTCGCTCTTTCATAAGAGGTTGAACAATACGCATTTTCCGCATATTGCGAATTTGCCCTGCACTTAGGGGGAATACAGCAAAGCGAATTACCAGAGTAAGAGCGATAATTGCTAAACCGTAACTTGGCACAATCCCGTAAAAAAAATCTAGGATTGGCAACATTATGTTATTGGAGATGAAGCCGATACCAAAATCCATTCTTAAATCCGTCCAGCCTTTGAGCGGTAATTTTTCTCAGTCTAGTGTAGCTGATTGCCGTTAGTTATCGGTCAGCTTGTTTGTAGTATAAAGATAATTTTTGCTTAAGATGCGATCGCTGCTGCTGATTTACCTGTTTTATTTGCTGCTTTCTCAGCGATGTAGTCAGAAATCTCGCGAAATCTCGGTACTGCTCGTAATTCTAAGCGACTTTTGTCTTTGAGAGTTACTACTAAGTCTCCCCATAAACCGATTCCTCTGGGAACTTTTACCACTTTAACTACTTCGTTGTAGATAATGTCGGTGCGTTCTCGACCCATCCAACCCCCAGTTACCGAAATACGACGGTCTGTAATGCGATATCTTAGCCATAAAGCTCTAACAATTGCGCCTACTGTTAGAGGGATACAAATCACTGTAAAGGCTAGTAAAATATTGATGATTAAATCCCCAATATGAGGTCCACCTTCATAATAAACGTCTTCTTTAATGCCCATTGACTATTTTTGCTTCTATTAATAACTGTTCTAATTCTCGCAAAAAATGCTCATATTTGCATTCTTTTGCTGAGGGCTTTACGATGATTACGATATCCCATCCCTCTGCCATTGTGGGGAGTATTTTGGCTATCGCACCTCGAATTTGCCGTTTAATCCGATTACGTTTAACTGCTTTTTTACTTACTTTAGTGCTAATAGAGATACCGATCCTACTGGGATTAATTGGGAACTGCTGGTCTTTCTTACCTGTGAATAATGCCCTCAATACTAGGTTAGGACTATAACAACTGATTCCTTGTTTATAAACAGAGCGAAAATCTCGCCAATGTTTGAGTCGATGGATTTTCCGCAATCCCACACTAATCAATAAGTTTTTCTAGGTTATACAGCTAAACGACGACGACCTCTTTTACGGCGAGCTTGGATCACCTTTTTACCATTTTTAGTTCGCATTCTAGCTCGAAATCCTGATGTTCTTTTTTGCTTGCGGTTTGTACCACCAAGAGTACGCTTGGTCATTTATTCTCTCCCTCCTGAGATTGGTAGTTTTCGCGATAAAAAGTCGAAGGTACTCCGCCTATGATAGGCGCAAGCCCGCTTCGAATTCGTCACAATCCCTAATTTTACTACAAGATTTAGATTTTAAGGATTGATGCTGATAATCCAAGTCCCTACATATTGACGAATGGGTAAATCTACAGCAGGTAGAACGTCGCAATGAAAATAATAAGTTCCCACATCGGGATTTCTGACACCAGAAAAAACTAACTCCACCCTTCTACTTTCTCTAAGGGGTTCTTCTAGGTCAATTTCAATGATTTGACTTTCTTGATCCCAAATTACTTCTCGCAGAGGTAAAGATTCTTTTCTGTTAACCCGAACTTCGATTCTATCTGTATCGAATTTTCCATCGAAGTAGTCAGGATATTTTATAAAAAATTTAGCTGCACCTCCTGTTAATTTTTTCCCTGAAATTCGCAATCGATAGCGATCGCGAGCCTTTCTCTTTCCGTTATAATCTAAGTAGTAGTTGAGGATATTTTCGCGATTAACCCCACTAAAGATGGTTAAACCCCCTTGTGCATAACTGATTAGGGGAATACTGCTAACTATACAACCAGAGATGGCTAGGGTTGTAAAAAAACGTTTCCAAGAAATAGGAAGATTTAACATAAGCTCTCACACCTCTAGTAATGAATTAATATTTTGAGTGATTTTATTTAAGGTTTCCTTTGATTTGACTTTAACAAAGTTTGCTATTTTTAAGACGTTAGACGATGCAAAAAGTGCCACCTTTGGTTAATTGATAATTATCTATACATAGCAAATTTTAAATTTAGAATATGGGTACATTCTGGTCTTTCATAACTCCGCCTGAAACCTTGAGCCAAATAAAATTTATCCGCCTCAGAATTGGTGGTTCTTAAATTAAGTACATCAAAGTGCTGTTGAGCTTGCTGAATAATCTGTTTTATCAGTTGAGTTCCAATACCTTGTCTTCTTTTTGACGATAATACATACAAATGGCGTACACGACCTAATCCCGAAACAGGATGGTAAGGATCGAGGTTTAAACCACATAAGGCAACCAGCTTATTATCATCTCTTGCTCCAAGCAGGATTTCACCTTCTCGGTTAAAACAATTTGTGCCAGAAATCCACTCGTCAACAAGACGTTGAACTAAGAAAATACCTTGATTTTTACTGTCTTCAATCAAGGGTTGAAGTTCCATAACATCAAAATGAAGTGGATCGATTCTTTTTATTTTGATAGCCATTGAATCCTCTGTCTGAGATTTCACTGGAAAACTTATTAATTTAATTAATCATCCATTTGCCAAGGTTGAGTGATATTTCCTTCATCGAGGATTTTCTTGGGACGCATTATTAATACTAGCTGACCAATGATGTTTGCTTCTGGTGGAGTTTCACACCATTGCAACTCTAGTTGGGTTTCGGTTTCTACGAGAAAATAGCTGTTAATATCCCATTCTTTAGCAGCGCGGTCTATAATAACTAATACTTGTTCTATTCTTCCTGAGAGGTATTTAGGAAGACGATCGCTGGTACTCAAATAACCGACAGGATCCACTGCTTTTAAGATTAATTGCCAACCAGGAACAGGAACAAAACAGCCCCCAGTATTAAGATTGATACTGCGGAATGGTTCTTGAATTTCTACCCCAGAAAGCGCTTCTATGGCTTCGCGAGTAGGGGGAGAAGTCACCACTAGGGGAATAATGCGGGGTAATTCTTCTTCGACTTCTAGGCGATATACAGGGAGTAGAGGCGCAGTTTTTTGAGAAACTACGGTAAAATCGCTCAATAGCTTTTCAATGGCTTCTCTTGCTGATTGAGAAGAGGCGAATTTTAGTCCTTTAGCAATGAGGCGAGATCGTTCTTGTAAGTCTTTTTTCTGACGGGCGCGTTTCCAACATAAGTAGGCTACCATATCCCCTGGATGGTTAGTAAAGCCCCCTGGAAGCTGAGACAGTCGAGAAACCTCTTTTACCGCTTTGGCAATTTCGTGTGCTTCATCTACATCAGATTTCTTATCATAAGCTAGTTGGGCTGCTTGGGCTCTTTGTTCTTGGTTAAGAATGCGAAACTCGTGTAAAATATCGCTCTTGGGTCCTTGAAAGTAGCTTAATACTGCTTCTGGGACTCCTCCTTGAGCAACGCTATCATAGACTTGAGCAGCAACAATAACCAGATTTTGTTGACTGGCTTGAAATCCTGTATCTTCAAAGATTTGGGCTGGTTCACATCCTGCTTTTTGCAATTCTTGACAGGTTTTACCCCAGTCGATCCAGGTTCCTTCTTTGTGGAGTAGCGATCGCAATTTGCTTTGAATTTCTGTGTCTGATAGTTGAGGTTGTTTGTCTTGAGGGGTATTAGTCATAGCTCATCGGCTACTTAAATTATGGTACTGATTGTTATTTGTGGTGCAACTGCTAGCGGTAAATCGGGATTAGCTCTTAAGTTAGCGCAAAGATTAAATACGGCTATTATTAGTGCAGATTCCCGTCAGGTTTATCGTGAGTTTGATATCGGTACGGCGAAACCTTCGATAGAAGAACAAGAGTTGGTTAAACATCACTTAATTGATATTTGTGACCCTACAGAAACTCTTACTTTAGCAGAATATCAGCAACAAGCACAGCAATTAATTAATGATTCTCCTATTTCTCTTTTAGTAGGGGGTACAGGACTGTATATTAAGTCTATTACTAAGGGTTTAAAGATTCCTCGGGTATCACCTCAACCCGAATTGCGATCGCAACTTACAGCTTTAGGACAAATTCAACTCTACAGTTTTTTGTCTCAAGTTGACCCAACCGCAGCAGCTAAAATCCATCCTAATGACCAAGTCAGAACTTTAAGAGCTTTAGAGGTATTTTACGTGACAGGTAAGCCTATTTCTAGTCAGCAAGGGGAAAATCCCCCAGAATATCCTATTCTACAAATTGGTTTAGATGGCGAGCCAGAAGCTTTAGAAACCCGAATTAGACTTCGGACTCATAAAATGGTGGAATTGGGATTAGTTCAAGAAGTACAAAGTCTTTGTAATAAATATGGTCAAGACTTACCTCTATTGAATACTTTAGGTTACGCGGAGTTTAAACAGTACATCTTAGGAAATATCTCTTTAGAATTTGCGATCGCTGATACAATTCTTCATACTCGCCAGTTTGCTAAACGTCAAAGAACTTGGTTTCGAGCTTATCCTGAAATTACTTGGTTTAATGTGGATAGTATTAACTTAGTGGATGATGTTTGGCAGACTATCAAGGAACAACTTTAAGAGTAGCGATAGTGACAGAAGTGCGATCGTCTAAAGCTACTTCTAAAGTTAAAATAGTTTGGAGTGGAATTCCCATCACATTCAGATTAAGTTTAAATCCTTTATTTTCCCCATCAGGAAGATGATAAGCTTTAGCAACATCAGGACGAGATAAATTAACGGAAGTTTCACTGAGTAAGACACCATCACATTTGATTCTGACTTGAGTTGCTGGTGATTTTTTGCCAATTACCCAACCTTCAAGAGAGAGAATAGGGGAATTTATCACCAAGGGAAATTGTGGAGAGTCAAGATAAAAACCTGTAAGTATTTCAGTTAATTGAGGGGTGTTGCTTGTAGTTAAGTTTAGAGTCCTACGAGAAAAAGAATGTTTGCTTAACCAATAATTTGCTTGTTGTAATTCTTGGGTTTTCTGTTTTAATTCTGATTGAGTTGTTTGTAATAAAAATTGTGTTCTTTGCCAATCAGCTAAAGTGGATTGAATCAAGGGAGATTCTTGGCGATGTTTGGCTCTTAAATGTAGTGCAGATTCGTATAGTTGCAAGTCTGCTTCATTGAGTTTTGCTAGTTGATTGATTAAGTTATCATTACTCATAATTTCTTGCAGACATTTTTGATATCCCTGATAGCGATTACTATTTTTAACAGTAGGATAAAATTTACTCCAGCCCAGAATATTTTTTAGGGTTATTAAATCTTGATTATAAAATTCTTGAATACCTACAAAATCAAACTCTTCTAATTCCATCCCTGTCAGATGATGGCTCAAAAAGTTCCTCATTTGAGGTATTTTAGCAAACTCTAAAATGCTTAAGTTCTTATCTAACAACTGTGCATGAATTGCATTATTACGATCTTTAATAGTTTTAGCAAAAAAGTATTCGGAAATCAGGCGAAATAGTGGATTTCTTAGCCAAACAATTCTTTTAGCTTTGGGGAATAGATTGTGATATTTGCTAGGTAAAAAATGTCCGTGAATTACAGCAATTTCGGGATTAATTACTGTACCAGGGTGATAAATTCTATCAGGAGGATAATCATCTAATACCCGAGCGGGACCATACACATTCAGTAATACGTGACGAAATGCTGTACCAGCAGTTTTGGGGATGTGAACGGATATTAGTTGGATCATTCCCTAAATTATAATTTTCCTAATATATTATATATAATCTATGATATTCAACACTTGATAGCATATTTTTTGCGATATTCTTCCGCAATATTTCGAGAAAGTTCAGAACCCATTTTTTTAATAGTATATTCCAGATTAGTAAGAGTTTCTGGTAAGATATTTATACCAAGATAGTCTAGGATGGTTTGGAGATTATCTTCGACATTTTCTACTAACTGTTCATACTCTATTACCAGAGGGGATATTTGATAAGTTTTTAGAACTTTGTCTATATATTTTTGTTGTTGTCTAATAAAGAAAAGTTTGTGATTGACTTCTTCTAATAGTTCATCATCAATAGTAATTGATTCTAATTGATCTTGGTAATTGAGTAATTTGTTTTGATTATTAATATGCCATACTTGGGTCTTTTGAGCTAATAAAATTGAAATAGCTTGAGCAACTTCATCTTTTCTGACTAGATAAATATATTTATCAAGAGCAGTCAAAATATTTTCAAATCCATTTTCTAAATTTTCAAAATCGTGGAAAAAGTGGGAGATAAATTTTGTCCCAAATACACCATTGAGAGTGACTCTATGAGTCATGAGATTATTGAATAGTCTGATATAGTCAAAATTACAATATTTAGCTAAGGTAAAAGCAGGTTTTCTTAAATGTTCTGTGGGATATCCTGCGCTTTCTGTAGCTGCTAAAAGATGACATAAAAATGTTGAACCTGAGCGCGGAAGAGTTAGAACCCCATAGGAGACAGTAGGTTTTCTGAAGTTACACTGTGAAGATTGCAACAGACTATTTTTAGACATAAAATTCACAAAAATGTCATCAAATAACTTCAACACAGGAAGAGCTAAATCGGTACTAGCTACTAGTTGATTAACCTCATTAAAAATTGTGGATTCGTTTTCTACAGAAGCGATAATAATCCCTTGACAATTTTCAAGCTTTTGAAGTTTAGAGATAAAATCTTGTTGATTATTATTTTGCCATAAATGACCATAATTAGACTTTTCTAGTTGATGCTTTTGAGCATAGTTTTTAAAGTAATTAAGACTTTCCTCTTCTCCAACAAATAAAATATTACCTTGTGACAATATGTTTTTGAGGAATGCGCCCTCTTGAAAGACATTGTAGATTTGGTTTACTTCCATAAGTTGCTCCCTTAATTAAATAGATAGAGTATTAGGCTACTGGCGTAAAGCGGGACAAGCTAGTTTAGAGGAGATATTAGGTTTTAGGTGTTAGGCTACGAGTAGAATAGGAATTATTCTGATTGCCTAATTTGTCTGCCTCTTCTTCAGTTTTTCTAATCGTTAGAGTAAATTATCTCCAATAGTTATTGTAGTAAGATATTGTTGATTTTTTGGGTAAAGGCTTCAGGAGAACATTGATATTCTACTTTTGCTAAAGCATTATCTCTGAGTTTTTGCCATAAAGATTCATCTTGATAAAGTTTAATACATTGGAGAGCAAAATCTTTAGCGTCATCTGCTACTAAAATATCTTGTTCATTTTGCCATTGTAGTTGTTGAGCAATTAAAGATGTCGTTACTATAGGTAATCCATAAGCAGCAGCTTCATGTACTTTGTGAGGAATTCCAGCAGCAAATCTAGTTGGTGCAACAAACAGACGGGAAAAATTATAATATTCAACTAAATCCTCAACTTTTCCTTTCATTTGAATTGTTGATTCATCGAAGTTAGCAATTTTTTCTTTGATCTCTGGTACAGAATTATTACCAACAATAATTAATTGGACTGTCTCTCCTAACTCTTGTTTGATAATCGGGAATATTTCTTGACTGAACCAGATAATTGAATCTGCATTGGGAGACTGTAAATCATAAATTGAACCTACAAAAAGAATGTCCTTTCTCTCATTAAACTGTTTAGGAGTAGGATAGCATGAGAGAGAATGTCCTAAAACTTCTACTTGTTGATAACCATATTCGATAAATTTTTGTTTTTCTAAAGACGATACAGAAATAATTAGATTGCTGTAACTGGCTAAAGCTAGTTCATCTCGGATTTTTTGCTGTTTAGTTTCCTCGGATACTGGGTTATTTTGTAACTCTTGATAAGCAAAGTCTCGCAAACAGTATAAAGCTTCTGCATCGTAAATGATTCTGATTTTTTCTAGGAAGTTATGATTATTTAGTATAGAGTTAAGATAACTCATATTATGAGGACGACTCACTAAAATAATGTCATAAAAATTCTGTCTTACTTTTAAAAAATCTCCTAATTTTTGTAATCCCCAATCTTGGATGATTTCTATATTACTCTTGATATCATGATAAGTATCTTGCCATGACTCTGAATGACTTATATCCGTAGCGTAAAAAGTTACTAGATATCCCAAGTCGCTCATAATATTGAGTATTTTATGACTACGAGTATAACCAGAGCCTAAATAGGGGTGGGGAATGCGGTCATCAACAAATAAAATAGATTTACTTTCCCCTTTCTTGTGACTAGCAACTAAAATATTAGCAATATCTGGAGCTTGTTGTGATTGTAGCCAATCTTGATGTTTAGTATTAAAGATAAGTTGATTTCTTTTTTGTAATTCTATAGCATTATCCTGTTTATCAGAACTGGCAAATTCATAGTGTAGGATAGCTACTTGGGGATTATAGATGATTTTTTTTCCTGCTTTATGTAGTCTGACACAATAATCAGTTTCTTCATAATAAGCTGGTTGATAAGCTTCATCAAACTTACCCAATTCTAGAAATAAATCACGGGTAGTTAGTAAAAATGCACCAGAACAGTAGTCAACTTCTCGTTGAAACATATATTGGGATGCTTCTGGATCGTCTCCTCGACCATAACCTAAACAAGAACCATCCCGCCAGATAATACTTCCTGCTTCCTGTAGAGTACCATCGGGAAGAATAATTTTACCTCCTACCGCACCGATATTTTGATTTGCTTCAATAGTTTTTACCGCAGCATCAATACTATTTCCTAATATTTGAGCATCATTATTCAGGAAGAGTAAATATTTTCCCGTTGCTATGTCACTAGCTTGATTAGATGCTAGAAGAAAGTGGCGGTTTTCTGAGTTACGAATAATTTTAGCACCGTGGATTCTATCTAATAGTTGGGAAGTGCAGTCCCTAGAGTTGTTGTCAATAATAATTACTTCTAAAGATTTAAAGTTATTGTGTAAAATTGAATCTAAACAACTCAAAGTTAGTTCCGCTCTGTTATATAAAATCAAGATAATACTTACTATGGGTTGTTCTACTGGAGTAAATTTAATTTCTGCTCTGGAAAAAAGGAAGTTTTGAAGCTTAATGTTATTAATCTTATCTAGAGTTATTTTGGCTTGTTGCAATTGTAACTCTGGACTTAAATTATCTATGGTATTCTCTTCTATGGAAATATTTTTATTAAGGATTTTGTCTAATTGAATCTGTGCCGAGGTAAAATCTGGTTTAATTTGCAATGCAGTTTGATAAGCAATTATCGCTTCATCAAGTTTCTGATGAAATACTAAAGCATTGCCCAATTCTAAATATAATTCAACATCATTAGGTTTTAATTCTAATGCTTGATGGTAGTTTTGGATATCGTGGGGATTATCTGTTATTATTTGTAAGTAATGAGATAAGAGTTTTTGGCGATCGCTGGTAGCTCGTTGATAAAAAGCATCTCCTAGTTTTGTATGGATTGCGGGTAAACTGGGGTTAATATTTAAAGCTTTTTGATAAGCAATGATCGCTTCTTCCCATTGCTCTAACAGGGTAAGAGCTTCCCCTAAATTGTAGTGAAACCAATCACAGTTAGGAGCAATTTCTAACCCTCGACGATAAACATTAACTGTATCTTCCCATCGTGAGAGTTTTAATAAAGTTTCTCCCCAATGTTGATAGACGCTGGTATTCTGGGGGTTAATACTATTAGCTTTTTCATAATAAGAAACTGCTAAAGCTAATTCTCCCATTTCTTGGTGATTAGTAGCTTTTTCTAGATAATCTTGAAATTGCTTAATCTGAGAGATAGATAAATTGTTGGAGGAAGATAGTTGATGGTTCATCGACATTGTAATTGAATTGTGCCAAGAACAATAGTCATTGTATTGGCTAATTTTACTTGTAGAATTAGTTGACTGTTGAGGGGTAAAGTATTGCTTGCTAAGGTAAGATGAAAGCCACTATTATTACTAGCTCTAAGATGGGGATAAACTTGCGCCACATCACTTCTTGGTTGATTAATTGGAGTAGAATGAACCACCCTACCATGACATACTACTTCAAAAGCGATCGCATCAGATATACGACCTATTACCCAACCTATGATATCCAGAGAATTTGTTTTTAGACACCCTATCTTTGGCTCATCAATGAAAAATCCCCATAATACTTCTTCCGAAACTGTTGTTAAAGCCACAGAAATCACTTCTATTCTGGGTTTGAGGTTAAGACTGTAATCTTCTTTTTCTTTACTAAGATTGATGTTATAACAGAGATCATTATGGATAATATGTCCCCATGTTTTCTCCATGTAGGCTACTTCCTGTTGAATACGTTGCTGTTTCTGGGAAGTATCTTCTTTTTGGCGAGTTTGTGACTCATGGTGATATAGTTTTACGTGGGGTAAAAAGATGTTATGGTAGCCTTTTTCCTTGAGTTTCAGACAAAAGTCGACATCGTTATAAGCTACGGCTAAGTTAGAATTGAAACCATCTACTGCTTCAAAAACTTCTCTACTACACATCAAGCAAGCTGCGGTAACAGCAGAATAATTAGTAGTAGTTAATCGAGAAGATATACTATTTACAGATAAGTTACGGTAACTGTGTCCAGCTATTCCTGTTACCCCCAAGATTACCCCTGCGTGTTGTACCCGCTCATCAGGATAAAGTAATAAAGCACCCACAGCACCAATAGAAACCCGTTGTGCTTGCTCTATCATAGCCTCCAGCCAATCAGGAGAAATGACAACAGTATCATCATTGAGAAACAGTAAATATTTACCCGAAGCGTGAGTAACCGCCTCATTATTTAATTGGGAATAGTTAAAAGGAATATCTAGCTTGATAGTGCGAAGTTTATTGGGGTGTTGTTTTTCCCAAGTCGTAATAATCTCTAGAGTTTCTGTGTCATCACTCTCATTGTCAACAATTATCACTTCGTAGTGAGGATAAGTGCTGAGGTTAAAGATTGATTCTAAACAGTGGTTGAGGAGCTTTCCCTGATTTCGAGTAGGAATAATGATGCTAACTAGAGCTTGCTCCTTAATTTCGTAGCGTATGGTTTTAATATCAGGAAATTTGGCATTATCTATCACTTTTCCTGGCTCTCCCCGACGCTTTAAAGCGGAGATGATTACTTTCTTGGTAGCTTCGGAAGGAGTTTTATAGGGACAGTGCGCCACAATGGAAGAAATATGCACAATATTATGACTTGCTTCCGTGAGTCGCAATAGCAAATCGTAACTATATCCCTGATGGTATCCTGGTGCAAAACCTCCTATCTCTTCTACTAAGCTGCGACGACACCACACCACAGAGCCAAAGTAGTTACAAGATAATAGTAAATCAGGACACCAATCTGGTTTAAACCAAGGTTGAGTTAAAGAGTTTTCCGCTTCTAGTCGATCTTCATCACCATATATAATGTCTGCGCTACTATGATTCTCTAACTGTAAGATTAATTCCCATAGAGCATCAGGAGTTAATATAGTTTCCTCCTGTAACAAGGTAATATATTCCCCCTGCGCCATTGCTAAAGCTTGATTAGCAAGACTTCCTAAATCTGCTTCTACTCCTGTTTGTATCTTAATACGGCTGTCGGATTGACTATACTTCCTAACAATTTTGGCTAGATGCTTTTTCCTAGAAGCGAGTAATAATTGATCTTTCGTTTCTTTGTGCCAAACTACAAGTAATTCCCAGTAGGGATATACTTGCTTTTGGATAGAGGTAATAGTGTCTGCAATATTTTCCCAATTTTCCAGGGGTAAGATAATACTGATAAGAGGTTTATACTCTAACAGTGCAACTCTCAGACAAATCTGACGTAAATCTTCTATTGTCTTAGTGTGATACTTATGCCATAGTGCATAATCAGAATCAGAAATCGTAAATTCGGGAATTGCTGAATATAGTTGGCTTCTCTTGTAAGCAATTTTGCCAAGAAAAACAGTGTAATCCTGTTCTGGGTGTTGATAATCTACAGCATAGCTAGCATAGATAAAAGCTTCGTCTAATTTCCCCTGCTGTTCTAAAATTTGACTTATTTTGAAATATATTGCTCCCTTATCTGGGGAAGTAGCAACAACTCGTAAGTAATAATCAACAGCAACTTCCAAATCTAACTTAGCTCTAGCAGACAAAGCATCAGCCAATTTTACTTGTATCGAAAATAAATTAGGTTGTAACTGTAACGCTTCGTGATAAAATGCGATCGCATCATCCCAATTTCCTCCTTGTACTAAAGCCTCTCCCAAATACTCATAAGCAATAGTCAGATAAGGCTCAATCTCAATTACACTGCGGAAAAAAGAAACAGCATCAGCAAAAAGCTCCAGCTTTAAAAGTATTATTCCCAAATTAAGATAAGATTCAACAGCGCGATCGTTAAGTTTAATTGCTTGTTGATACGCATCTATAGCTTCTAACCAAACTTCCCGATGAACTAAGATATCACCCCATTCCTGATAAACTTCCCAAGTAGAGTAACCCAAGTTTATCGCTTGTTGATAAGCGGATTGTGCTGCTTCCCACTGCTGTTTCTCTTTTAAACTCTTACCTTGGAGATAATAAAACTCCCCATTATTCAGGTTTTCTGCTGCTGATTTGCGATCGCTTTCCATATCCACTATTATCAAAAAAGATGGCTTTTACTCAGCTTCTTGACCAGTACATAAGTAATAAATTTTGTTTCCAGTCTTGGAGATGGTAAAAAACCTACCCTTGTAAGGATAGGGGGAGAGACACCTAGAGAGAGCGGGAGCGCGCGGGAGTTTTACATCCTTCTTTCCCCCCAAATTTGGGGGGTTAGGGGGGCAAAAATCTTAGCTGATATTACTTTTCAGATATAGCAATCGGATGATAGATAAGGACATCTCTTAATTCCTCTGCGCCTACCCCCCAACCCCCCTTAATAAGGGGGGATTCAGGGGGGATTGGGGGGATTAAGGGGGGATCATATTATCAAGCTTGTCCTAACATTTACTTCGACTGCTATATCCTCTAAAACCGCCCAACCTAAAAACTGAGATATTTTCCTGTATGAGTGCAAGATCTAAGTTTTAACCGTCTGTTGTGAATTTTCCCAACCAAAAATCAAACTTGTAGTAACTTGAGTTTCGCCTTAAGCTGTTGTACTTCCAACTGACTTTTCTTCAACTCTTCTTGTAAATCTTGAGCAGTTTGTTTCCAAGCTTTAGCTTGTAACTCATTAACTTGAGTATGCTGACTATCCAGAGCAATCTTACTCATAATATGCTCCACTCGATGTTGAATCTTCTTCCCAATATTGGCTGGATTCAACATCTGTTGCATTTCTTTCGCACCTCTCAAACCAACTTGTCTAGCTGCTTCGTAGTTATGAAAAACATAGTGCATTAAAGCAGCAGTATGCTCCACACTGGGGTCTGCCCAAATGTTACCCTTCTTATATGAACCACTATCTTGTAAGACTCTAACCAAATCGTAACTAACCAAGAAACTGTTACCAGTGTTCATAAACTCCACATTAGAAGAATAGCCTGTAGCGATTACTGGTTTTCCATAGTACATCGCTTCCGCCATAGTTAAACCGAAACCTTCCGCACGATGCAAAGATACATAACAATCACAGTTATAAAATAAAGCATTAACCACTTTTTTCGGCAACCGCGCATCAATAAACTGAATCGCAGGATGGCTTTTAGCTGCTTCTTTCACTATTTCTAACTCTTCAGGATAGTGTTTAGAATTAGAAAACTTGATCATTAAAGTTACATCTTGATTTGTACTTCTAAAAGCACGTTTGAAAGCTTCAATTACCCCCAGAGGATTCTTTCTAGCTACAGTACTGTGGAAATCAAACATAAAAAGAAAGATAAACTTATCCTTGGGGAAACAGGTTTCCTCTCCATCCGCACCAGGAAATACCGTCTCTTCTTTACTTAAAATAGGAGCAGGAAGATTAATACTGTGCATAATCTTAACCACTGGTACAGGAGATACTACAGATAACGCCTCAGCACAATAGCCACTAGGAACCCAAATTTCATCGTAATATTGAAACAACCACTCCCATTCTTGAGGGAAAGTCGGTAACTCCCACGCCCAATAGCCTATATTATATTTGCCCTTAAGATAATCTTCCCCAATATTATCCAGAAATTCGGGCATCGCCTCCGCGTTGAAATTTAATAAATTAATGGCATAGGGATTATCATTAGTAAATTCACTAGCAAAAGTATTATCCCCATTACCGTGGCTACTAGAATCAATATTACAGATAGCATGAGGAATATCTGCTGCTTTAATTGATCTAATTTGCGCTCTCGAACTTTCTCCTAAACCAAACTCTCCTCGAACATATCCAACTACATTAATACCAAATAAAGATGTACTCGCACTATTAACCATCGCTCAAGAGTTCCTAAAATATCCTTAATAACAACAAATAATAAATACTATTCCGTTAACAGGAAACCATAGCCTCATCCATGAGAGACTATGGGAAAAAAATAGGGTGTTGCATTAGAGATTAAGCATCAAAGAAACTACCCCATTCTGTATCCTTAAACTTATCTTTTAATTCAGCATAATTAACGACAAAATCAGAAATAGGAGGATTATTTCGTTTACCTGTGCCTGGTTTTAAAGGAAAAGGAGGTAATCCCAAGAAATCCTGCATTTTACTAGTCATAGTTTCATAGTCATTACACATCTGTTCGTAAGTGATGTGGAAAATATTGTGATTACTAAACCGCTCGTTATATTCTGCTATTTTCTTACGTTGCCGTTTAAAGTCCTGCTCTAATTTCTCTGGGTCAAAAACCATAGGTTTGAGGTCGGCTTTATCCAGATTTTTAATTTGTTGTAACTGTACTGATAAATAACGTCTTAAAAGATTTTCGCGACTCAAACTAAGAACATATAAATCTTTCATATCTCTAAGAATATCCCAAAGTCTGGGCCAATTACCAAACTTTGCCCCAATACGATGCAGACAAAAACCAACCGCTTTTACTTCTGGGTCATAATCACAATAAATAAACTTATCTAAAACCTGTTTAGCTGGAATACTGTCATCATAAGGATATTTTCCCTCGATGTAGTCTGGGTTAAACATTTCTGTTAAACAGATAACATTAGGGTGTGCTTCTAGACTACTTTTGAGCATATGAGTGCCAGAACGGGGACAAGTAAGTAGTAAGAATTTACGATACTGTTTCATTTTTACCTCTTAATTTTGAGTTCAAGTTTAACACTAAAAAATTTAGATTAGTTGGAGTTTAAGCCATTAATAATTGAAACTGAAATTTATCTAGTATTTTATGAGATATTACACTCCATTCAAGATTATTTTTGATATATCTTTTTGCATTTTCTAGCCTCATTTTTTTCGTTACAATATCTTCTTTTTGACAACTTACGATTAATTCTGGGAACTGCCAGACATCGCCAATTAAACAGTGTTTTCCTGGTTTTATGCCCAAGCTTTTGACACCAAAGCGGGTAGAAACTACAGGAATTCCCTTACAAAAATATTCCAAGACAATTGATTGACTATCAGAACCCTTTTTCACAGGATTAAGTGCCACATCCGCTAGGCTGAGAATAATAGATTTCGTATTTTCATCCGCACTAGGAAGAAAAGTTACATTAGGAGGAGTTAACCTTGGTTCAAAGAAAACTCCCACATCTCCCAAAAGCAGAAAATTCATATTTTGCAACTTAGAAGCAATATTTAGAATCGAGCGTGCTTCATCAGCATTATGAGGACTTCCTGTACCAGTAAAAACTGCTAAAAAACCATCTTTCAAACCTAATTTTTCTTTATTAACTAACCTTTGCTCGTAGGAAGTAAATTCAATACGTTCTGTATCAATACCATTAGGAAGATAAATAACTTTACTGGATTCCACATCTTGAAATTGAGCAATACTCTGAGCATCATGCTGAGAAGAAGTAATAATTAAATTGCTAACTTTAGCGCATTTGGCTTCTACCTCATAAACACTTTCCCAAAACTCTTGTCCTAATTCATTTTCTGGTAAAAGTTGTTTTTTGAGTTCTGTTTCAATTCCACTAACTTCATACCAGACAGGTTTATTACAAACTTCTCTAATAGCAGGGAAAAGATAGGGTTGATAAGTAAGTACAAAATTAGCACTTTTAGCCGATTTTTTGAGGGCTTGGAGATATTTAGGACTCAGGGTGTAAAGTTGGATTAGAGTAGCATCCGCTACATTTGCTCCCAACTTCTGCACCAATTTCATTTCTGCTTTCTGATGTTTAGGAGATTTAGGGACTCTAGTTTCCGTTAAACCAGGAGCAATAATCCCCTGAAAAGCAGCTTCACCAGCACCAGCTAGAGATACAATCTCGATGTTAAAATCTTTAGCTAGATGACGGTATATGTGGAATATACGGCGACAACGGACATTATTTGGGGGAAAAACCGCAAAAGGAACGGCTAAAGTGATTTTTGGTCTTTTTAGGATCATGGAACTTACTCACAGACGCTATGTCAGAGTCTTTTCTATAGTTCCCAAAACATCTCCATCAGCAACGCCCAATTTTAAATTAAAATTTCCTGACGGGGTTTACCTTGGTCTAAGGCTTCTACATAAGCTGGTTTATAACGGGGATTTAGTTCCTGTTTCAGAAAAGCGGAGTAGGCGATTTCCACAAAAGTGGCGTTATCTAAGTGGGAAGTTAAATCGACAAACACATTAGCTGCTTCTTCTGAAGTTCTTAAAGCATAAAGCACTTCTCGGCGCGACACCCCTTGTTCTAGTTGTTCTACCTGGGATGCTAAACCACCAGGGTCGGCTTCTCGTTTGAGAAAGGTGCGATACAATTCCTCTACAAAACTAGAGTTGTCCAGGTGTTCTGTTTTACTAATAAAATCTAGGTCTTCTTGATAAAAGTCTTGTTCTAGATTTTGCAAGATATTCTGAGTCTGCTGGAATTGTTTAATAGACTCAAAAACAACTTCTCTAGATTTACCTTCCCCTAAAACTGCTACATCACCTGATTTTCGGTGTTGACTATATTTAAGATTGAGATAAACACGATGAGCAATATCCACAAAAGTCTCATCGTCTAAGCAAGCAGTAACTCTAAGGAATACTCCATCCGCTTCCCCAGAAGTACGCAACCCAATGAGTAAATTCTCTCTTAATGCTCCATTCTTCAACTGTTCCACATTACCAGCCAAACCGCCAGCATCCGCTTCTCTTCTTAAAAAAGCTTGATAGAGTTGTTTAACAAAATTGAGGTCATCGAGATGGGAAGTTTCTCGCAAGAATACTTCATTTTCTAGATAAACATACTTCCCAATATTAATAGTAGTATCTGCACCACTGGTGAGAACATCATTAAATTGCTTTTCTCCATAAATACCAGAGAGGCGCAAACTCAAGGTATAAGTGCTGATATTCCCATACCAATAATCTTCATCAACTACTGTTTCGGCTGCTTGCAAAGAAGCATAAGCCAAGATGCGATTTTTAATTTCCTCAGCATTAATCTGCTCGGAAGCAATTTCTTTAAACATATATCTAGTGGGAGGTGAGGTCAAACAGTCACGGCTATTTCATTTTTCCCAAACAAGACGGATAAATTTCCATATCAGAGAATTGCTCTAACCAACCAAAATTTTTACCCCTGAGAAATTTCCCAAATATAGCGATCGCTCTTTGCTATCTATCTATGATAATCTGTAAAATAAATCTAGATATGCAGCACTTAGGAGTTTCCGCTCAAATCAGAGTAAACAAGCAATATCCTACTTTTTCGATTAATTGTTAGAAGAGGAAAAATTTGTTTCTTTAGAAAATAAGCTTTTGGGAAATATTACTAACCTCACCCTCAAAGCAAATTCTTTTTTTAGGAGCAATAGCAATAATAACAAAGCAACTCTTAATCAGGATATTTAAAGAAACAAATCTTAGTTATTGCTTCAAAATTTCAACTACTTGTGTATAGCTATATTTATGAAAAATAGGAAGATAATTTTTGATCAAATCATCCAGTCCTTTAAACATATTCATAAATAGTTTAAATTTTTGATTGTTTTTAAATATGTAGGTATTTATTTTTTTAAAGAAAACAAAATTTGGGTAATAAAGATTTACATTACCAACATCATGCTTGAGTAATTCAATCTCTCTGGGTTCAAAGGGATACTCTTCATCATCACCATATTTGGGAATGCCAAATTTTCCAACGAGATTATTTCTAGCTATGATAAGAATTGGATTACGGGAGTTATTTTCAAGAAAAATACCTCTTCCACCTTTCTTTAACGAAGCGGATAAACAGAGGGAAAATTCTTCAAAAGGCTCAATATGATGTAAAATAAACTTGCCAACAACTATGTCAAACTTTTTGTTCAACTTTCTCAGCTCCAAAGCATTAAGTTGATAAGCCTCAATTTCTAGTTCATGGTTTTTTGCTAGGTTTAAGGTCTTCTCTACAGAATTTTGAGAGAAATCAATAGCTGTGACTTTAGCACCATTCTTAGCAAGATATAACGAGATATAGCCATTACCGCAGCCGATTTCCAAAATCTCCTTACCTGCTACGTTACCCAACAAGTTCACAAGCATTTTATCTTCGGAAGATTCAGGAAATAACTTGGGAGATAATTTGAGTTTATCTTTGTATTTTTCTTCCCAGAATTTTTGAGCTTGAGATGTCATTATTGTTCCTTGTTAAAAAGTAGTTTATTTTTTCTATTTTACCGAACTTATCTTAAATCAATTATACATTCATCTGATAAATCAACCCCAATAAATAATAAATATTAAAGGGTTTTTAGACTTTTTTAAAATATTATCTTCTTCATAATTCAACATTATTTTGTTAATACCAATTTTATTAACTTAAGCTACTAAAAGTAATTGGTTATAGCGATCGCTATTTTGGGTAGTCCTGACATGAGATTTTTCTTATTATTTTACATCTATACTAAGTCGACCGTTACTTTTGAGAATTGGTATAAGAGCTATTTTTACCTTCTCCAACACTCTCTAGCTGCAAAATTTCAGATTGCCCCTCATAGCAGCTTCGCTAGTTCTTCTCCTAATCAGCAAGAGTAAACAAGTGTCGCCAGGGAAGGATGGGAAAAGAATTACTTATATAATACTAGTTAACTATATAAAGAAATATAATCGCGAAAAATCTCATCATCAAGAGATATATCTGCAATCTAACCAGAGATCAACCAATGTCTACAATAAAAATAGGAGTAGCTGTTGCAAGGTGGAGTTCAGTTATTATGGCATCATTCAACTGTACGAGTATTGACTTGGAACTAGAGGCGATTAAGCGTTTTCGTGACCTCGCCCCGTTTCTTGACCCAGAATGCAGAGTATACCGTGAACTTAACGGCTGTTCTACCGTACTATGCCTGGATTTTGCTACTTGTCCTCAAGACCTGAAAATCAATAAACAAGAATGGCTGGAATTTGCCCAGCTATTGGTACACTCATCTCACTATCTAGGTTTAGCTAACTCTTTGGTTTTTAAGAATGGCGAGCGCATACTATCGTGGATGACTTTCAACCAGATAGCCTGAATTTTAATTATATCTGCTTTGTTTTTCGTGTTGCGCGGGAGGTGAATCTCTATGAAGGAAGCAATGCTCTATAAAAAACTACCAGAAAATCGTGTGAGCTGTAATTTATGTGCCCATCATTGTCTGATTGTTGATGCTAAAAAGGGAATTTGTCAAGTAAGAGAGAATCAAGGCGGTACGCTCTACACTTTAGTTTATGGGCGAACTATTAGCCAAAATATCGACCCCATCGAGAAAAAACCCCTATTTCACTTTTACCCTGGTTCGACCGCCTATTCCATCGCTACCCCAGGCTGTAATTTTCGCTGTGCCTGGTGTCAAAACTGGGAGATTTCCCAAATGCCAAAACAACAGCATTTAATTGCTGGTTATGAGGCGACTCCAGAAGAGATAGTAACAGAAGCACAGCGATGGGGTTGCCGTAGCATTGCCTACACTTACACTGAACCAACTATATTCTTTGAATATGCTTATGATACTGCCCGTTTAGCTCGTGCTGCTGGTTTAGCTAATATCTTCGTCACCAATGGCTATATGACAGAAGAAATGCTAGAAACCATCCAGCCTTATCTGGATGCAGCTAATGTAGATTTAAAAGCTTTTCGGGATAAAACTTATCGCAAGTATGTAGGAGCCAGGCTACAACCAGTGCTGGATAGTTTAAAGGCAATCAAACAACTCTCCATCTGGCTCGAAGTAACTACTCTAGTAATTCCTGGTATTAATGACGATTCGGCGGAGTTAGAAGATGCAGCACAATTCATTGTCCGAGAATTAGGTGCGGATACACCTTGGCACATTAGTCGTTTTTTCCCTGATTACCAGCTAACCCACGTACCACCAACTCCGCAAAAGTCACTGGAGCGAGCTTGGGAAATTGGCAAATCAGTAGGACTCAGGTATGTCTATCTTGGTAACGTCCCTGGGGAAGAAAAACAAAACACCTATTGTCCAGATTGTGGAACTTTGTTAATTAGACGCAATATCTTTGGTGTACTTGCCAACCGCATTCAATCAGGATGCTGCCCAGATTGTGGGTTTGCAGTAGGTGGAGTAGGTATGTCAGAGAAACCTCATTCAGCATCACTTGTAACCAGACAAGAATAAAGATTTGGGAGAAGTAATCATGTTTGATTGGAATGTAGTAGTAAATTTGCACGAACATGGCTTCAGACGAGCTTTCAAACTACTCCAAGGATTGGGAGCAGTCTACACTACCAAATTTTTAAATGTTTTAGTCATGGAAGTGAGCAATATTCCTCGCTTTCTAGAAACTCTAAATGCCTGGGTGTCAGAAGATCCTAGCCTACTAAAACTCCTATCTCGGACAGTACCAGTAACCTCAACTTTTTCTTTTCAATCACCAGAAGAATTTGAAACTAAGGCTCAAGAAGCAGTTTTGTACTTTCTGCCACTCTTAGCAGGGAAAAGTTTTCACATAAGGATGCACCGCCGTGGTTTCAAAGGTCGGATTTCTAGTCATGATGAAGAGCGTTTTTTAGATAAAATTCTTCTCGAAGAGCTAAGAAAAATGGGCAACCCAGGACATATTACTTTTGAAGACCCAGATGCGATTATAGTTGTGGAGACTGTAGGTCAACAAGCGGGACTTTCCTGCTGGACTCGGGAGGATTTACAACGTTATCCTTTGCTAAAGCTGGACTGAATCTCTAATAATTTACAGAAATTCGATCAATCGCCGAAAATGCGCCTATGATGCTCACACTGTTGTTAGCCATTTTGAGCTACTTCATCAAAGCCTGGTCTGATAAATGCTCTAGCATTTGGAAATTCTTTTTCTGAAATCTCTCGAATTTGTTTAAGATAATTGATAATTTTTAATATGTCTCTTTTTTCATCTTC
>JAAUYH010222783.1_pt1 | contig 24322 bp, 12 predicted proteins | sample 7278061 | NCBI WGS metagenome assembly JAAUYH01 (sample SAMN14350203, study PRJNA611818) | marine sediment metagenome | isolation source: surface marine sediment (0.6m) | place: French Polynesia: Moorea | collected 2018-08 | reverse complement strand
CTTCGATTGTCCACTTACTGCTGACTGTGCCAAACCGAGACAAGGCCATCTCGCTAAGCGGCGAAGTTTCTCATACGGTTCTCGAAGAAGACGACGATATTCCCGGTATGGGCATCGTGTTTTCAGCCGGGGCCCAACGCGAGGTCCTCAGCGAAGTTATCGACGACTTGGAGCAGGCATTCTTCGCCGGGACGCTCCCCGACGAGGTGTTGTTGTAAAAAGCAACAACGCCTCACTAGCAATACGCTGTTCAGTACACCATAGATCGCGCCAAACGACGTGATCCTATAAGCCAAAACGAAAAACTTCGCGATGAGGCTGCGTGGGTTCGTCTTCGAGTACAGCCTGAATCGGTGCCGCAGCAAAACGAGCCACGGTTTCGACAATTTCGTCTCGGCTACAAGGCTTGGGCAAAAATCCAGCCGCACCGATATTGGCCGATATCAATGGCGCGGTTGGCGAAGTCGATAGCAATACAAATGGTGGCGCATCGGGAAGGCGCCCCAACGAGGATACAAATTCATCAATGCGCTCGGAGACCTCGCCGGGATCGAGCAATATCAAATCGATTCCGCCCTCTCGAACCAGACGAATCCCGTCACTGATATCGCAGGCATAGAGCACGGAATATCCCGACACCTCAAGCGCCGAACTCCAAGATTCGCATAGTTCGCGGCTACTATCGACAATCAGCACAGTGCTCACGGCGGCAAAGGTATCAATGCCTCTACCCCTTGAGAAGTGCCTCTGAAGTCGGCCTACATTCGATCGCCCTTTCAAAGCTATGCAACCGACAATACACCGTAAATGCGCGCTGAACAGGCTCCGAGGGCAATCGATTGCGCTTTACAAGTCTTTGATCTGATTGGTTTTCTCACTGGCCTGTTCGACGCCCTCTGCCCACCCGATTTCATCGGCCAGTTCGCGGGCTTCACGCAGCGTGGCGGGATTGATGCGCATGAGCGTCCTCGTCGGCACGACCCCCGATAGTAAGAGTTCGGCAGTAGCACGCCGGTCACCCAGTCGCCGCATCTCTTTTACTGCGGCCTCACGGTAGTCTTCCGCGCGGCGGAGATTGCCCATTGCTTCATAAAATGAGGCCAGGAGAGACTGAACGCGCGCAGAGCCGATACGCGAACGGATACGGCGCGCATGCCGCAAAGCGTTCTTGGCAAAGATCACCGCCGAACGCAGATTCTCGGCTTTGTAATACAGATGGGCCATACGGAATAACATCCGCCATAGAATTTGCGGACCTGACTTAGCTTCAGCGCCTTCGCCCATCGTGACCATATTGAGGCCCTCACTGAGCTCTGCAATCGCCACATCCGGCTCTCCCTTGCGCAAATACATGGATGATAAATCCAAGTACAGCTCGGCCAATAACTCCTTGTCTCCGTCGCGAATGACGAGCCCGATACCATTGCGCAACTTATCGATAGCAGTGGTGAAATTCTCCTCGCCAGCGTAGAGATGCGCCGAGGCTTGGAGCAGCTGTGCCTCGAGACTCGGCGAACCGCGGCTATGACCGACTGCCTCTTCGATGACCCCACGCGCCAAAACAAAGTCGCCGCCCACGCGCAACGCATCGGCCAACTTTACCGACAGCGTGACGAAGTTGAGCCGATTCTTATCATCGTCATCGCGCAACATGAGGCGGCGCGATGCCGCCAATGCACGTCGATATAAATCGATGGCGCCCATATCATCGAGCTGGTGCACGGCATCATCGCCAGCCCGCATCAGCATACTCGCGGCCTCGCTCAGATTCTCCGTCATCTCGTGGTGATGACCCAACACCAGAGGGTCACTCGATATCGGCTTCAGCGAACGAATTGCATCCGCGTGTAGCTCTCGCCGCACATTGGCCGGCGTGGCGTCGTAGAACACCTCGCGCACCAAAGTGTGAGCAAACCCGATTGTCGCTCGTTCGGCGCCGATTTCTCTGAGCAAGCCACGCGCCATTGCTACAGACAGCGCAGTCTTGAAGCCAACGCCACTCAGGCGCTTGCCGAGAGTGTGGCGCAGCGTGTCACGGGCCACTTCATCGCCAAACACAGCTGCGGCCTGGCATAAAATCCGCGCATCTTGCGGCAAGATGTCGATGCGGGTCGCGACCAAATCGGCCAGGGTCGGCGGAACTTGCTCTAGCCGCCCGCCCTCGACCAGGAACCTCATCAAATGGTTCAAGTGCTGAGGATTGCCGTCGGTGAGTTCGGCCATCTGCTCCGCCGCTGGCAGGCCCTCGCGCCCACTCTGCTCGATGTGCACGACCAAACTCATCAAATCGTCGTCCGACAGCGGATTGAGGATGACGCGGGCGGCTGACTGTGGCCATCCGTCTGCTTCCCATTCCACGTCGCTGGCGAAGGGGTATGCCTCGGGCATCTGCGCAGGATTCGCCGGCAAGGGTGCGGACGATTGGGTCATGATCACGCGCAGGGATTCCGCCCTATCGAGCACGGCAATGCGGTATAAAAGCTCGCGACTCGGTTGGTCGTAACGCTCGACGTCGGAAAAGAGAAATACTGCCTTGCCGAGATCTGTTGCGGAGGCCTTGAGCACTCGCAGCGCCGACGCAAAGAGCTCGCGCCGCCGCACTTCGGGATCGAGCTGCCATAGCTCGCCGTGATGGCCAAAGAGTTCGGCAATGCCGGGAAGGTCGCGCCGCGAAAGGCCCAGGATTTCGAGGCCATCGTTGAGGCGATTGTACGGACATACAGGCGGCAACGCCAAAACCGCGGCCACGATTTGGCGAATGGGATAAAGCGGAGCCCGCAGGCCAGTCGGATCGGCACTTGCGCGGTAGACGACGATGTCTTGCCTCGGCTCCAAGCGCTCTTGGAGCATGTGCAATAGTCGCGAACGGCCGCTGCCCACTATGCCCGATAACACCATCAGATGCGGGCCGTCGTCGTCGACGAACTTCGATAACAGCTCCAGCTGTTCGTGCCGGCCGACCAGAGGCAATGGAAAGAGGCTGCTGGCGACGTCCTCTTCTGCATCTGACATTATCCCGAGCAGCGCTGCACGCTGCGGGTCGTAGGCGCCATCGTCGCCAATGACCAGATTGGGCATGGTATCCAGCAGACCAGTCTCCATCACCGCCATGCGCGGATGGCCGCATTCGGGACAGAACTTAAACGTCGCCGCCGAGTACATGCCGCACGAATTGCACAGTACTTGCTCGTCGGTCTCTTGCAGGGCGCGATCGTCGACGGGCTCAAGCGATAGGCGAAAGTCCGTCGCTGTCGGAAAGCGATCGTCGGGATGCTTGGATAGCGCGCGCAAGGCCATCTGCTCAACCATCGGGCTCACCGGCAAGTCCGGCCGACGCGCGCTCGGCGGCACTGGGTCCTGACGCAAGTGGCGCGTGAGCACCTCAAGCGATGACCCCCCCACAAAGGGAGTCTCACAGGACAACATCTCGTAGAGAATCACGCCCACGGCGTAGAGGTCGCTGGCAAACGTGGGGTCGTGGCCACTGATGACTTCGGGCGCCATATACTCGGGCGTGCCGCAGATCGTTCGCTCGTCCTCTTCCGCAGGGGGCACGCCGAGCAGTCGCGCGATGCCAAAGTCGACGACCTTGACCAAGTACCACCCCCCGCGGCGGCGCTCCACCACGATGTTGTCGGACTTGAGGTCTGCATGGACCACGCCGGCCTCATGGGCTTCCTCCAAGCCCGAGAGCACCTGCGAGATGATATCGACGATGCGCTCCTCGCTCATCGGCGACTCTTCGGCAATGATTTGCGTGAGCGTCACCCCTCGCAGATACTCCATGACCAGATACAGCAGACCGTCCTCGGTCTGACCGTAATCGATCACGGAAACCGTATTGGGATGGTTGAGACGAGACGCCGCCAAGGCCTCATCATGAAAGCGACTCACTAGACGAGTGTCGACGGCCAGATCCGGATTGAGGATCTTCACCGCCACCGTCCTGCCCAAGGCGGTCTGATCCGCTTTAAAAACCGTTCCCGAAGAGCCGGCTCCGATATAGCTACGCAATCGGAATTTCCCCCCGAGAACACGACCGATGAGCGTTCGGTCGGACCGTGCGTCTTGATCGTTCATAGAGCGCTGATGAAGTCGATTGTACCCTGAATTGTGAGCGAATTACACTCGTTCTAGAATCGTAGCAATGCCTTGACCAACACCGATACACATGGAGGCAAGGCCGTATGTTACCTTACGCTCTTTGAGCTCATGCATCAATGTTAACACCAGCCGCGCCCCCGATGCGCCCAGTGGATGACCAAGGGCAATCGCGCCGCCATTGACGTTGACGATAGCCGGGTCGAGATCGAGCTCGCGTATTGAGGGAACCGCCTGCGCAGCAAACGCTTCATTGATTTCGGCAACGTCGATCTGCTTGGACTGAAGTCCAGCCCGGTCGAGGGCTTTACGGGAGGCGGGGATCGGGCCCAAGCCCATGTAATTCGGTTCGACGCCGGCAACGCCCCATGCCACGTACCGGGCGATGGGCGTCAGCGACAATTCTTTGAGTGCGCGCTCGCTCGCCAAAAGCAGCGCGGCGGCACCGTCGTTGATGCCCGAGGAATTCCCCGCGGTCACCGTCCCATCTTTGACGAACACAGGTTTGAGCTTAGTCAGCGATTCTATTGTGATATCGGGACGAGGATGTTCGTCTTCAGCACAGACGATCGGCTTTTTCGTCTTGCGCTCAAAGCCCGTCAGGATGGGCACTACTTCCCGGGCAAAACGCCCGGCAGCCTTGGCCTTGGCCGCCCGCTCTTGTGAAGCGAGGGCCAATTGGTCTTGCTCCTCGCGGCTCACCTGTTTCAATTCCGCCACCCGTTCGGCGGTCTCTCCCAGCGGCAAGGCCCCGTGCATCTCGGCCAACTTCTCGTTGGTCATCCGCCATCCCAACGTCGAGTCGTAAATGGTCCGATGTCCACGATCAAAGCCGCGTCCACTTTTGGGCAAGACCAACGGTGCGCGCGTCATCTGCTCAACTCCGCCCGCGATGATCAAATCGGCATCTCCGGCGAGAATCTGCCGCGCCCCATCGGCCACAGCCTGCATCCCCGAGCCGCATAGACGATTGACCGTCACGCCCGGAATCGACACCGGCAACCCCGCGAGGAGCAGCGCCATGCGGGCCACATTGCGATTGTCCTCGCCAGCTTGATTGGCACAGCCGAAAATCACGTCGTCGACGCGGGCGGTGTCGATCTCGGTGCGTTCGATCAGTTTGGCGATCACGTGCGCAGCCATATCGTCAGCGCGAACATTGGCCAAGGCACCTCCATGGCGTCCAAACGGGGTGCGCAGACCATCTACTAGATACGCGGCTGGACTCATAGGTGCACTCTACATTGTCGAGCAATTATCGTCATCTATGCATTGGCCCTTGCTACGGGCAAAGCGACGCAGTGCCGCAGGGATACCAGACGTTTGTGAGCCGAAGCTCATCTCCGCATCATCTCGAACCGGCTTCGCTCTACGACCGGCGACACGGGAGCTAGGTGGGCCCCAGCGAGACACTTGCGCAAAGTCAACCGCTTCAGTGCAGCGCCCGTGCCCCAGCGCTCGCCGCATCCCGATTCGCTCGACCCCAGCCGCCGCCAACGCAGACATAGGGAATGCGGCCCGCGACGCGGCGCCGACGCAGCCATCGAACGGTGAGCGCATCTGCTTCGAGACGCGGCAACTGCATGACAGGGATGCGCTAAGCGGATACCAATCTGAAAGCAGTTAGCAAAAGATCGCCGGTAATGGACCCAGACGAAAGCAGCCGTGGAATACTAGCAGCGGTGATTTCCGGCAATCAGCAGGCCATCGGCTTCCACGGCAATGCCCGATTCGAGATCGTCCGAAGGATCGGAGCGGGCGGCATTGGATTGGTCTACGAAGCCATCGACCGCGAGTACAACAATCACGTGGCCCTCAAGACCCTGCAGCGTCTCGATAGCACCGTCCTGGTCCGTTTCAAAAATGAGTTTCGCCTGCTGCAGGACCTGCATCACCACAACCTGATTCGCCTGGGCGAGCTCTTTGAGGAGCAGGGCCGCTGGTTCTTTACCATGGAGCTCCTCGATGGGGTCGATTTTATCACCCACGTCGCCGCCCAAACCGCAGACCACAGCCATGCCGCGGCCACCGCCGTCCTCGGGCCGCCGGAACGGCTCCCCAAACCCCTCCCCGATGCCCCCGATTTCCCCAATGACGGATCCGATAACGCACCGCCCACCGCCAGCACCGCCGAACTGCCCCGCGGCTCGTTGGGCCCTGCTCTCGACAACGACGCCAGCGCGCATACCTTTGACGAAACCCGCCTGCGCTCGGCATTATCGCAGCTGGCCTTTGGTCTCTTAGCCCTGCATCAGGCGGGCATGGTTCATCGCGATATCAAGCCCAAGAATGTCATGGTCTGCGCCGGCCGAGTCGTACTCCTCGATTTTGGCTTGGTGAGCGAGGAGCGCCCCTGGCATCGCTATCGCTGGGACGAAGGCATGGTTCTGGGCACCCCGCTGTACATGGCCCCGGAGCAAGCATCCGGTCAGGTAGCGACGCAGGCCAGTGATTGGTACAGCGTGGGAACCATTCTGTACGAGGCACTCACGGGCACCCGACCCTACGAGGGGCAAACCGCACGGGTCCTCATGGACAAACTCGCCCACGATCCCATCCCCCCGTCGCTGAGGGTACGGGAAGGAATCATGATACCGAGCGATCTTGAGCGCCTTTGCCTCGACTTATTGCGGCGCAATCCCAGGGAACGCCCATCGGGAAAAGAGGTCCTCGCCCGGCTGCGCAGTGCGGCGCCCGACGTCCACCTGGCCGCGATCTCCTCGGCCGCCATTGCCGCCGACCGCGGGGTGCCGTTCTTTGGCCGCGAGCCGGAACTGTCCCAGCTCCGCCACGCGCTATCGCAGGTCCAACCCGGACAACCTCGTCTGGCTTTGGTGCACGGCAAATCGGGCATGGGCAAATCGGCCCTGATCGAGCACTTTGCCCGCGAGGTGCGCGACCGCGAAGGGGTATTGGTGCTGCGCGGTCGCTGCTACGAACGCGAAGCCGTACCCTACAAGGCCTTCGACGGCATCGTCGATGACTTGAGCCGGTACCTGCGCGAGCTCTATACCGGCTTTTACCCCGACGATGATGCGTTCCCCAACCATGTCACACGCAAGACGCTGCCGCCTCCGGTGGCGCTATCGCGGATCAGCACTTCGTCCAAGCTGCCTCCCGATCTCGGAATCGGGCACGAACTCGATGGCGATCGCGACGAATTCTTCGATCCGGCGTTTGCCGTGATCGAGCGCCTTTTCCCCGTCCTCGCCGGGGTATTTCAACCGCCTGAGCCCGACCTTGACGACGATACCACCACACTCACCGGGCAACATCCATTGCCGCGCCCGTCCACCTTTGGCAGTGACAGCCGGGATGACTTCTCCATCACCGGACTCATTGACGACTCTGCCGAGGAAACCATCTCAGAAACCCATGTGACCGAGATCCGCGACCTCGGCCAACTCCGACTGCGGGCCTTTGCCGCCCTAAAACGACTGCTGAACCATATTACCCGTTATCGCAGCCTGGTTGTCATTATCGACGATCTCCAATGGGGCGATCGCGACAGCGCTGCCCTCCTATCCGAGATTCTCGCGGCCCCCGGCGCGCCCGGCCTCTTTCTCATCGCCAGCTACCGCAATGAGGAATCAGACAGCCAAGTCATACAAACACTGCGCAACAATGTTAAAAAATTTCTGCGTAGGCAAAACATCCTTGACATTGAAGTAGGCCCCCTTTCTCACCGAGAATGCATGACCCTCGCTCGCGCTGTTTGGCGGCGACTCAACCCCGGGAATACCAATACCGGCCGTATTGAGCCCCTCGTCAAAGCGTGCGCATTCGAATGCGCAGGAAGTCCTTTTTTCGTCGGCGAAATGATGCGCTATTGTGCGACAGTCGCCGAAGATGGTGCCCTCACAACTGCTGCGTCCGGCGTCACCTTAGAGCAGATGGTGGTATCGCGTCGCAACCAACTCGACCCCGGCGCACGAGCGCTCTTAGATGTCATTGCCGTTGCAGGCCACCCCATCACCCGCGGCGTCGCCCTGCGCGCGGCCAATCTCGAGGCCGGACAGTTAGAGGCATTCGATGTGTTGCGGGCCGGCCACTTTGTCCGCACCCACGGTCCAAGTATCCACGACCCAGTCGAGACCTATCACGACCGCAGCCGTGAGGCCGTGGTCGCCAGTCTCGATAGCGCGGCCCTTCGCCGCAGCCATAACGGGCTCGCCAACGCCCTTACCAGCTGGGGCAGCGGGGATGCCGAAATCCTCGCCGAACACTTCCGTGGCGCCGGCCGCATTGAGCACGCCATTCGCCACGCCCGCACTGCCGCCGCCAATGCGGAGCGCATGCTGGCATTTGACTCCGCCGCACGCATGTATCGCCTGCTCATCGATGTCGATGGTGGTCCGAAATGGCGACTATACCTGGCCCTCGGCGATGCCTTGGCCAATGCCGATCGCGGCATTGAGGCCGCTGAAGCCTACCTGCGAGCGACCTCAGCATTGACCCTGACCGGCATAGACACGAGTGCCAGAGATACAAGTGTTCGAGACACGGGCGTGACAGACGCGGGCAGGCCCTCCTCGGTCGCTCCAGCACAGAGCGATGAGGCCACTGGCGATGACGACCTGCAATCCATGACCGGTTTTGAAGAAATTCCCGCTGCCATGGCGGTTGAATGCCGGCGGCGCGCAGCCGAACAATTATGCCGAAGCGGAGATATCGATCACGGATTGGCCCTTATGCGGGATCTGATGACCACGCTGGGCATCTACACCCCGCCGACGCCTCGCCGAGCTCTATTTTCGCTGCTTTTTCATCGAGCCCGCCTCTATCTCCGCGGCCTCAGCTACCAGCCCAAACCCGACGATGCATCGGCTGAGCTACTGGCGCTTGCGGATCCGCTGGATCCATCTTACAGCGTCAGTCTCAGCGTGAGCAACGCAGCCCAGCGCCGGCGATATCAGCGCATCGACGTCTGTTGGTCTGCGGCCGTGAGTTTATCCGCCGTAGACCGGATCCGCGGTGCCGATTACGCCACCCGCTGTCTGCTCATGGCACTGGTCGAAGGCAACGAAGAACGCATCGCTGTTGCCCTGGCCTTTGAAGCCACCCACCTCATTGCCCGCGGCGGTTGGCGCGGCCGGTGGCTGGGTGAGCGCCGCCGTCGTCGCGCCCTGCGCATGGCCAGAGAAGCCACGCGCATCGCCCGACAACTCGACTACGCCCTTGCGCGCGGGGTGAGCGCATTTGCTTCGGCCGCGCTTCCCTTCTACAACGGCCGGTGGCGGCTAGCAAATCATAAGTTCTGCAAAGTCGAGCAAATTTTTCGCGACCGCTGTCGCGGCGCCTCATGGGAATTTGCCACCGTGCGCATGCACCGCTGCCTGGCGTTATTCTACCTTGGCGAATGGGCGGCCCTGAGCAAAATCGCCGCCACCGCAGGCCGCCATGCCCGCGATCGCGACGACCAATTCACCGCCTCGATGATGGCGTGTTTCACCGCATACGGAGCCCTCGTGGTCGACGACGTCAACGGTGCACGGAGAGATATCCGCGATGCCGCCGCGCTGTGGAGCGCCAGCGGATACCACTTGCAGCACTACCTGCAGCTCCTCAGCGGCGTGCAAGTCGATCTCTACGCAGGCGATGCCGAGCGCGCATACCAGCGCATGCGCGAAGAGCGCGTATCTCTGCGCCGGTCGTTACTCCTGCAAATTCAGATGACACGCATCGAGTCCAGTCACCTCATGGCTCGCTGCGCATTGGCGTTGGCATCATTGCGCCCGGCAGCCGCATCTGGCCGCCCATCCCGCTACCGCAGACGGACCCTGCTCAAGCAGGTCAAGCGCATCGTTTCTATGCTCGGCCGAGAAAAATTGGCGTGGAGCCGGGGATTGCGCCAGCTTTTGCAGGCGGGCCTCGCAGCGCATCAGGGCCGCAAGGAGCCCGCGATAGCAGCGCTGAACGCCGCCATGAAAACCCTCGGCAGTTGTGAAATGGCACTGTATGCCGCTGCCGCAAAGCGACAGCTAGGACGATTGCACGGAGGCCATCACGGCGCCCACATCATTGCAACTGCCGACGTGGCAATGCGCGCTCGGGGGATTGTCGAACCAGCCAAAGTTGCCGATATGCTGGTCCCCGGTTTCGGCGCCGAATTCAATCATTAATGCAACAACCGCCCACGCCCAACAGCAGGATCGCAGGGGGACTAGGCCAGGTGCTCACGCCAGGTGCTCACGCCAGGTGCTCACGCAAGATGCGCACGGCGCGGGCGTGAATTTGGCAGACCCGCGATTCCGTGATCCCCAGGAGTTCACCGATTTCGCGCAGGGTAAGCGCCTCTTGATAGTAGCAGGCTAGTATCAATACCTGGCGCTCATCCAAGCTGCCCAATGCGCGCATGAGGGCGGCCCGCACTTGCTGCTTCTCGAGAATTTCAGATGGCGTGCGAAACTCGGGATCGGCCAACATACCTTCGAGATCGTCCATCGACACCACCGAGGCCTGACGCACGTCGGCATAGCTCTGGTGAAACTCACTCTCGGAGAGTCCGAGCTGCTGAGCCAGATCGCTATCGGTGGCCGAACGGCCGTGAGTGGCCTCTACTTGGCGAGCCGCATCAGCCACCTGCCGCGCCGCCCGTCGTCCTCGTCGAGAGAGAATATCGTTGTGGCGAAGGTAATCGAGAATAGCGCCGCGCACGCGCTTCGCAGCGAACGCCATAAACGACTCTTGCCGCTCAGCATCATAACGATGAGCGGCCTCAGTCAACCCCAAGAGTGCCGAACTTTCGAGGTCTTCTTGACTCACTCCCTTTGGTAGCCGCTTTGCCATACGCCTGGCTACACTCAATGCCAGGCCAATATGCTCTACAATCAGGCTCTCATATCCGCTCGCCCTGCTGGTCGCCATCTGCTGCATCTGGATCATGTCCTCCGTTGAGACCATGATGCGAGAACCAGACCAGCTTTGAGATGCATGCTAACGTACTGATTCCACGTAGGCTCAACGGTGGAATCAACTCGAGCGCCAACATCTCCAACACCGATTGATGTCATTTCTGACGGTTGTAATAACGCCGACATAGGAGAGTTTTCTCAGATAAACTCGCACTTTTATAGCTCGTAATAAAAGTAATTCAAACAGCAATTTATCAAAAACCGGACATTTTCGTGCCGATCCGCGCAGGCTCGTACGCGCACAAAAAAAGGGACTCTTTCGAGTCCCTTGCTCAACCAAAGATGTTCAGTGATTCACAGTCAGGAATCGTTCCTCCTCATCTCGAGGTTGGAGAGCATCCTGGTGAGCGACGTTTGGGAATTTTTCATACTACTACTCGCCTCCTCTGGCACATAGCCAGCACTTGGCCATAACGGCCCGCGCGATCGCACATACTGTCGGATGTTTTCAGACATACGCGGCGGCGGCTCCCGGAGACCAAGTGTTCGTTAATGGACCAACTCGCGGCCCAGCGATTTGACGGGCAACTCCACAAGCCCAGGATTGGTGCGTATGCGCGCTGCCCATGCGGTACATGACCACGCGAGTATTGTAGCCGCGGCCGATGATATCGGCCACGGCAAATACGACTCGCTCGCGATCACAGTCAGTGCCGCAGCGTGAGAACCCGCAATAGATGGAAAACCTAGTTCCAGTGGTTTGACGAGCATGTCACGCCCCCCTACCCTTCACGTCATGCATACACTGCGAGCCCGTTGGCCTTTGGCCGCGATGGCATCATCGCTTATCGCCTTTGGCGTCGGCTGCCCCAAGCAGACGCCAGTCGAGACCATACCGATTTCGCCCGAAAATGGCGGCGGCGATCCGTCGGCCACAACTGGCAGCGCGGCGGAGTTGGATCTGCCGCCAATCCCGGCCACCCTAGATATGAAACTCATATCGCCAGAGGATGGCCATGCCCCTGAAGCGAGATCGGCCATCCTCAATTTGATGAAGGCCGAAAACCAACGCTGGATGGCGACTCTGTCGCAGCAACAAGATGCCCCGGCCTACTATCTAGGTTACCAAGTCTACGAACGCCGGACCATCGTCCTATCGACCGAGGGCGGCGCACTCATCAGCGATGCCGATGAGACCAATCGCTGGCTCGATGTGGAGGTACGCGTCGGCAGTCCCGCACTCGACAACACCCATCCACTGAGCGATGAACAGCAAAACCAGCTCAACACGCCGATGGTCAGGCGCGGCATCATCCCCTTTGGCGCAGACGACCAGGCCGTGCGCAACTACCTATGGCTAGAGACCGACCGCCGCTACCGCGAGGCGAAAATGGCCCTGCGGGTGGTGCAAGTCGATAAGTCGGTAACAGCTCAAAACGACAGTCCACCGGATTTTGCGCCATCTCAAGCCCGCGAATACATCGCCCCCGTGGCCCAACTGAATTTCGATAAGGCAGACTGGATCCAACGCTTGCGCGAATGCTCGCGCAAGGCGTTCCGCGGGGCCGCAACCCGCGCCTCCTGCCGCTTGGACATCCAGCTCAACTCGGTCTACTTCGTCAATTCGGAAGGAACCGTGCTGCAACAATCATGGCCCACGTCCAACCTATCGGTGAGCGTCGGCGTCAAGGCCGACGACGGTATGCCGCTGAGCCGCCTTGAACAGCGCTTTGCGCCCACGCCGGCGGAGTTGCCGCGCGGCAAAGATATCGACGCCCTCATCGATGCGGTCACCACCGACCTCGACGATCTACACCAATCCCCGGTAGTGGACCCCTACGTCGGCCCCGCCATCCTGCAGGGTCGCGCCGCTGCAGTGTTTTTTCACGAAGTATTCGGCCATCGCATCGAGGGTCACCGGCAAAAAGAGCGCACCAGCGGTCAGACATTTGCCTCAAAAGTGGGCGAGCAAATCATGCCCTCATGGCTTTCGGTCTACGACGACCCCACTATCTCGCTCCTCAATGGCACACCCCTCAATGGATTCTACCGCTTTGACGACGAGGGTGTTCCCGGACAGCGCGCCGAGCTCGTCAAGGGCGGCACCTTGGTCGGCTTCATCATGAGCCGGGATCCCATTCGCGGATTTTCCCAGTCCAATGGCCACGGCCGCAAAGAACCGGGACGTTCGCCGGTGAGCCGCCAGGGCAATCTCGTGGTGCACGCCGAGCGTTCCCTGCCTTACAGCGAACTCGAATCGGCCCTCATCGACGAGGTAAAGCGGCAAGACAAGCCTTTTGGCATGGTTTTCACCGATATCAGCGGTGGATTCACCAATACGACCCGCTTTTTGCCGCAGGCGTTTAAGGTCAACCCGGTCATGGCCTATCGCCTGTACCCCGATGGCCGTCGCGAGCTGGTTCGCGGCGTCGACATTGTCGGCACCCCGCTCACCGCACTGGCATCGATCATGGCAGCCAGCCGTGAGGTGGAATCATTCAACGGCACCTGTGGTGCTGAAAGTGGCTGGGTACCGGTCTCGGCTTCTGCCCCTAGCCTGCTATTGCGCAATCTCGAAATTGAACGCGGCTTCCAAGGAGTGGATCGGCCGCCGGTACTTCCGGCGCCATCACTGCAGCCGCGCAATCGACATCACAACGATGGCCATCACGCCCATCACCAAGCCAGCACAACTGACTATCCCGGCGATAGCGCCCTCCGAACCGGCGCCGCCATTGGAGAACACCCGTGACTCGTGCCCTCATCTCTGCCAACGTCCTGGCCTTTGCCGCATTACTGGCACTCACCTCCACAAATGCCCGCGCAGCGGATCAAGCCACAGGCGGCGACAGCGCCGGCGCCTCACAGGCGGTCACGCCAGAGATCCTCGAAGCGGTGGCTACCGAAATTGAACGCGCAATGGTCATGCTCAACATCCCCGGTGAGCCGAAGCCCTATTTCATCGGCCATAAGCTCACCGAGGTCGATGTCAACGATGTGGTCGCCGGTTTGGGCAGCACCACGGCCAAGCGCAATCGCCACTTCGTACTGTTAGAGGCACGCGTGCACGTTGGCGACTATGCCTTCGACAACTCGAATTTCGTCATTCCCAACGCCGAGGGCACAGACGGGATATCGCAGATCACACTCCCCTTAGAGGCAACCCCCCGCATCGCCCGACGCGCCGCATGGCTGGTCACCGACGCCGCGTACAAAGAGGCGATCGAGCAAATGCGAGCCAAACAAGATGCTCGGCGCACCGGCGGCGGCACGGGTGATGAACGGCCCAGCTATAGTCGAGAAGAGCCGCGGGTCGAGGAAGAGCCCGTAGAGGTGCCAGCCCTGGAAACGCTGGAATTCATGGAGCAGCGGGCGCAGACGGTCTCGCGCGCGTTCCGTCCCAAGACCCATCTCCGCGATTCCAGGGTTGCTTTTACCAGCTTTCTCGAACGTCGCTGGTACCTGAATAGCGAGGGCACCAACGTCCATGACACCCGCCGGGTGAGCGGCGTCATCGTCGCCGCCACCTCCCAAGCCGAAGACGGTCAAGAGCTGAGTTTATACTACTCGCGTTACGGCCATACTGCGGCAGACCTCCCCGGCGAAAAAGAGCTTTTGCGCGAGGCTGAAAACCTGAGCAAGACCCTGCGCCAGCTACAGAGCGCGCCCCTCATGGATAACTACACCGGGCCGGTTCTCTTCGAAGGCGTCGGTGCTGCAGGGGTCGTGCGCAACACGCTCACGCCCCATCTCGGCGGCACCCCACTGCCGGAGGGACTTGCCGCCAGCGAGGCCAAACAGCTCGGCGGTGCCCTCTCTGGACGCATTGGCTTGCGCGCGCTATCGCCTACGCTCACCGTCATAGATGATCCATCCACCCATCGCGCCGGCAAACGAGCCCTCATCGGCGGCTATGGCTTCGACGATGAGGGCGTGCCAGCGCAGCGGGTCAAGGTCATTGAAAACGGCAACTTGGTTTCATTGCTGCACAGTCGCACACCAGCGCAGCCCGACGGCAAAAGCAACGGTCACGCCCGTCGAACCCCCAGCGGCGGCGTCTTTCACGGCAGCGCGACCAACGTGTTTTTGCAGGCCCGTCGTGGACTACCTCGCGCTCGCTTGCGACGTAAATTGCTCTCCGAGGCCCGAGAACAGGGCCTTCCGTACGCGCTCATTATCCGCCAATTCGACGACCCAGCGGTCACGGCTTCGCCGGAATCCACCAAGCGCGAGCTCCTGCACCTGCTCACCACCACGGATCCCGAACAGCCGCCGGTCGCGCTCTTGGCCTATAAACTCTACCCCAACGGCAGGGAGGAGCTCGTTCGGGGCGCTCAGCTGAGGCCCATCGACATGCGCGCCTGGCGCGACGTTGTCGCCGTTGGCACGTCGACCACGGTCTTTAACTTTCTAGCTTCCGGCGTCCACAACCTCGTCAGCAAGCTCAACGGCATCGGCGACGGCGACGTCCCATCCTCTGGCATCGAAAGCGCCATTGTCACCCCCGACCTGCTGTTCCGCGAACTCGATGTCACGACCAGTACGGTTGGCCGACGCAGTGCCCCCTTGATCCCGGCCCCCAGGTAAGATAGACAAGACAGACAAGACAGACAAGCCAGACAGCCAGATTGCCAGCCAGATTGCCAGCCAGATTGCCAGATGACGACGCGGAACCCCACAGACGCACACGAAGTCCTTGTTCATGGCCTCAAGCCGCGAAGTCGTGTGAACGGTCCGGGATGCCGCTTCGTCATCTGGTTTCAGGGTTGCACCCTCGCATGCCCGGGATGCTTCAACCCGCAAACCCATGCGGGCGGCACAGCCAGCGATACGCGTCTGAACGTCCGAACTCTGATCGATGATATCGTGGCCGAAGAACAGGCCGGCGCCATTAGCGGGGTGACCCTGAGCGGAGGAGAACCCCTACAGCAGCCCGATGCCGCACTTGAGCTGGTACGTGCCATTCGCGCCCATACCTCACTATCTGTGGTCGTGTTTTCCGGCTACACCATTGAGGAAATCGCCGCCATGGACATCGGCGATCAGTTTCTCCGCCATATCGATGTCCTGATCGACGGTCGTTACCGCTCGGACGAACGCCTCGCTACTGGACTCCGCGGCTCGGACAACCAGCGCATCCATCTCCTCAGCAGCCGCTACACGATCGCCGATATCGACGCGGTCCCAGAGGCCGAGGTGCAAATCCAAGCCGACGGGACCATTGTGCTTACCGGCGTAGCCCCAGTGCCGATCAAGCGACGACAAAAGTCGTCGTCCTAAACATTCCACTTTTGTCCATCGGCGCTACGCCGCCCACAATCGCCTTTCATTCTACGCTCATTCGATTATGTTCGAAGGACAGGCGCGCAAAATCGTTCGACTGGTAGGCTGCATGGACCCGCCTTTTGCACGCTCGTAGATGTATATCGGCCAGGTCTTCACTCACGCTGAGAAGAAGCAGGCGCTCCCGAACCGGCAGGCAGTAGTTCGTGCGGCTCCACAAACGGGCATCGTCAGCTCGCAGCGGAATGAAATCACTCCATATGCGGATGGTTTGGTCGCGCGACACCGATGCGATGTGGTTGCCATCAGGACTAAAACGGGCGGAGATGACGGATCCGCTATGCCCCGGTAGCACCAGCACGTCCCCCTCAGCATCGAGGGACCATACGCGAATACTAGAATCCGCAGAAGTAGACACGAGACGGCCGCCTTCAGGACTGAAAGCCACAGTGTTCACTGAGTTGTCATGCCCTTTTAGCTGCCGCGGGGTCCCCCGCCCATCAGCGTCCCATATCCGTACAATATGGTCATTGCCCGCCGTCGCAACGTGGCGGCCGTCAGGACTAAATGTGACCCACCAAGGGACCTCTCCATGCTCTAGGATAATCGGCGCATCTTGCAGCTGATTTATCCGCCATATGCGTACCTTGCCATCTTGCGATGCCGAGGCCACACGGGCCCCGTCGGGACTGAACGCAGCAGAAACCACTGATCTATCATGGTTGATCAATACATTGTCTCGGTTATCGCCGACAGTGCTCCGCACGTACATGGTCCCATCTTCCGCAGCAGAGGCCAGCATTGTACCGTCGGGACTAAAGCCCACCCACCAGACTGAGCCTTTGTGACGATTGACGATCTTCGCCCGCCCTCTCTTGCCCGCATTCCATAGACGCACCATGCCATCACTGCCACCCGACATGATTTGGCTGCCATCTGGACTATATCGTACAGATAACACCTGACCTTTGTGGCGCCCTATGGTCGTCGGCTCACCGCTACCATCGGCATTCCACACGCGTACGGTGCCATCGTACGAGGACGAGACGATCTGCTTCCCATTCGGATGATAATCCACTGACCACACCGCGTGTTCATGGCCATGTAAAACCAACGGGGTGTCGCCGCGAGAAGAGAGCTCCCATAACCGCGCGGTACGATCTGCCGAAGCCGAGGCGATATAGTTGCCGTCAGAGCTATAGACGGCTTGCCATACCATCGACTTATGCGTGCCAATAATCTTTGCGGTTCCACGACCGCTCGCATTCCAAAGCCGTACGGTGCCATCGCTGGACGACGATACAATATGCCTGCCGTCAGGGCTAAACACAGCCGAGTTCACTTCGGCCTCGTGCCCACGAAATACGATTACCTTGCCGCTACCATCTACGGGCTGCAAACGCATAGTCTTATCGTGAGAGGCCGAGAGCAAATACTTGCCATCGGGGCTGTAATCTATTTTCGTGATAAGCGCACTATGCCCCGTGGAGAACTCTGCCGCCGCCGTTTCACCATGAATTTGCACGGTGCGCACCGTTCCATCGGCGGATGCTGCTGAGAGACGGGATCCATCGGGGCTAAAGGCGAGAGCAGAAACCAACTGGGGGTACATTCCCAGCACCCGAGGCGGCCCACGACCTTCTACGTCCCAAAGACGAACCGTTTTATCTCCAGATGTCGACGCAATATAGCCGCCGTCGGGACTAAAAATCGCCAAGAATACCGATTGATCGTGACTGGATAGACGCACTGACGGCCCATGGCCGTCGGTCGCGTGTAATCGGATCGTGCGATCCTCGGAAGCCGAAACCAGGTGCGAGCCGTCTGGGCTGAATCTCACCGACCATATTGCACCATCGTGGGCCGACAACACCAATGGCTCTGCCAAACCATCGGTCGACCAAATTCGTATCTTGCCGTCAGTACTGCCAGTGGCCACGCATGAGCCATCGGGACTGACGTCAATTGTATTGACTTCCCCCGAATGAGGAAACACCACGCGGGCAATCGGGCTAGCTATCAAACGCTGGGCTAATGCCCCCCAACCGCGGGGCACATCAGGTGCTTCGATTTCGCGCAAGATAGCGAGGGCCCGAGTAGGATCGCGCAATTGCTCACGTGCCGTTGCCATGCGGGTAGCGTTGCGAGCGGCCCGTGCTTGCTGTTGGGCACGATCTGCTTCCGACTCGGCGCGAACCACCAGATAGGCAAGGGCCATAGCAAAGGCACTCAACGTCAAGAGCGCGGCAAACACCAACTGTCGCCGTCGCCGCCTAATCCCGTTGGCCAATGTTGCTACGGCGGCCAGGTAATCCAATTCGCGGCCTCCCAGACCGACAATGGGTTGCTCGAGATGACGCCGATAGTAGCGACTGGCCTCCTCCGCCGCTTGACCCCGCCATAGCAAGCCCTCGCGACGGGCACTCTTTTCCCATTCGAGCGCCGCACTGCGCAGACGGGCCGTAAACGCCTGCTCGCCTTCGTTTGCACTCAGCCAGCGGGCCAGCGTCGGCCAACGCGCAATCAGCGACTCGTGGACGATTTCAACCATGCCGTCGTCGCTACTGCTATCACCATTGCCACCTTCTACGACCAGCAATCGGCCTTCAATGAGGCGCGCCAGCACTTCTTCGCCGCGGGCTTTGTGTTGGGTTTCGGCTCGACTGCCCCACCGGCCATGACGATGCGGGCCGACTTGCGCCAATTCGCGCAATTCGCGCATAGAGGCGGGCGCCCGGGTCCACTCCGCGGTCACCAGACGCAAAAACATCGCACGCGCGTGGTGCATTTCTGCCGCCGTCATGCCCGCCAGCACCATATCGGCATGACGAGCCAGAGCGCCGGCCGTTCCACCCATGTCACGATAGCTGCGGTGCGTGAGCATCTGCCGACCGCGATCTCGCTCTTCCCACAACTGTGCCGCCGCAAATTGCATCAGGGGCAATGGCGTTCGAGTTTGTTGTAATTCGTCGAGGATATCCTCGACCATCTGCGACGATTCGAAGCAATAGCCGACATTCATGATCGGCCGAATCAAGGCATTGCGTAAGCCTTCGCGGTCGAGCGGTGGTAAAAACATAAGTCCTTGGGTCGCGGCGGCCAAGAGTCCTCGGCCGCCAGCTAGGCGATCGAGATAGTCGGAACGCACCGATATAACCACCCTGAGCGGCGAAGACGGATCGTCAGCCACGCCCTCCAGGCAACGCAAAAATGCGGCCCGCTCGTTTCCGTCCGTGACCAGCGTGTAGAGCTCTTCAAACTGATCAATAAATAACAGCACCCGGCGCTGCCGGTGGCCGGCCCAGGCCCGCAACTTCGCCCCTGCCCACCCCGGTTTATGCATTAAGAGATCTTCGTCGACCTGCATACTATTGTTGTTTTTTTCGGGATACGACTCAGGATACGACGACGAGTACCAACGGTATTGACCAAGCGTGCGCGCGAGTGCTGCCACTGGATGTCGTCCGGGCCGCATGATCAACACCTCCCACCCCTCACCCGAACGCCTGAGTGCCGGAATCATACCAGCGCGAACCAGCGACGATTTTCCCGCCCCCGACGGCCCCGTAATGGCGAGTACGCAGGTGTTTCGCAGACGTTCAATCGCGGCGGCCGTATCGCGCTCGCGACCAAAGAAACGAGCACCGTCGGCTTCTTGTAGTGTAGATAGCCCGGCGAACGGAGCCTGCGCCTCGGCCATTGTCAGGGATGGCCCACTTGTGAGAGATTCGATTTCCGCCAATAGAGACTGTGCCGAATCGGTGCGATCTTGCACATTTTTGATTAAGCACCGGTCTATAATAGACGCCAACGGTCCGATGTCGGGCGCCAGGGCGCGCATGGACGGCATTGGCGTGTCTGTATGAGCGATGTCTTGGAATTTACGGTATTCGAACGGCGTGAGAGGATGGCCGCCCAGAATCATCTCCCACAGCATGATGCCGACAGACCATATGTCGCTCCGATGATCGATATAATCACCGCGCACTTGTTCCGGCGACATGTAGCGCGGCGTGCCAACGCGGACACCTGCACCCGTGAGCTCCTCGACTGTATCGACGAGTTCGGCCCCGCCCCCGTCGCCATGAGGCTCGACGTGATTCACCACAGATATCAGCTTGGCGATGCCAAAGTCGAGCACTTTGACTATCCCATTATCCGTGATCAACACGTTCGCTGGCTTGAGATCGCGGTGCACAATGTCATGGGCGTGGGCACATACAAGTGCGCGCAGCACTGGCACGATGAGCTCGACAGCGCGACCGGGTGCCAGAGGAGGACCTTGATGTAGAAACTCCCTAAGCGACTGTCCTGGCAGGTACTCCAGGACCATAAAAGGGAATCCGTCAAAAGTATCAACTTCGTGAATGATGACGATGTTCTCGTGCTGGCAGCGGGCAGTTGCGCGGGCTTCGGTGATAAAGCGCTCGCTCGCTTCGGCCCTGGCACTGAGCATGAACTTGATCGCCACTAGACGAGCTAGGTCAAGATCACGGGCCAAATACACCACCCCCATGCCGCCACGACCGAGTTCTTTGATAATTTCGTAGTTGGAAATACGACTGCCCGATTGAAGAAAAGGCGTTTTGCGGCGGCGTTGTCGCAGCCCTTGCGTTGAACGCGTCACCATTTCCGGCAACTTCTTAGGGGGGATGGTCTGCCGCATTCAATCCTTCTCTCATTCCGACACGTCGGCCCGGAACCAGCCGCCTGACAAGACGACCATTGGGGCAGCCACTGGCCAGTCAAGACGACCACTGACAACCGATGCCGAATAAGATTGTTATGGGCAACGCATGATCACAAGGTTGAGACACCAATATGTGCGTAGTTATGAACTTTGTGTGGGTCGCCGTACAGAGAATACTTCTCAACCTTCGTTTGTCGCATACACCGGAGTGTCGATGTACGCGTGACTTGCTGATCGTGGCAGCGCTTGCGAATATGGCTCCCTGGAGGCAGGGTCTACTTTCGCGCGGCGATATAGGCGCGGGCGCGGTCGAGAAATGCCGCGCTCTCGGCCCCGCTCATGAGAACGTCAAAGCGCCCCACAGCCCGCTGAACATTGAGCCAGTCGATCATAAAATCATATACCGCATCGGCGGCCACTTCTTCGGCCGTGACCCATGCGTTCTGCGCATCGAGAAGATCGATGATACGCACCGCGCCCTCGCGATAAGCGGCGGCCACGAGCTGATAGTTTTTCTCTGCGGCATTGGTGCCATCGCGCGATAGGCCAATGCCGGCGAAGCTGGCCCCCGCCAGGTGGAGCTGTGCCGCCGCCCGTTGGGCGATTTGATTACGCGTTGCACTTCGCTGCCGCATGAGCCGGGCGACTTCGGCGCGATTGCGCTCGATCTCAGCATAACGCGCCCCGCCCTCAAATAGAGGAACAGAGAGGCTTACGCCCACAAACCATTCCAAGCCATCGAGGTTTGAGCCGGGAAGGGAATCGCTGCCTGCACCGCCCTTATATAGACGTTGGCTGCCATTTGCCTGCAGCGCGACAGTGGGGGCATAGAGCGAGCGCTGGGCCGAACGCAAAATCCGCTCTTGCGCCGCAATCGCCGCATCAATTTGCCCCATTTCGGGGGCGCGCTCCAACGCCTCTTGGATCATGAACGCGCGAAAATGGCGAAATGACTGCGGATCACCCACGAGTGGCAACACTGCCTGCTCGAACTGGGCCGCCAACTCCGTGTCCTCGGTGGCGAAGCGCTCTTCCGGTGGTCGGTTGAGAATGCGTTGCAGGTCGATTTCGGCCAGATTTCGCTGCGCCGCAGCCTCAATCGTAGCCTTGCGTTCGCGGGCAATTTCTGCCTCCCAGCGGTGAACTTCAGCGCGATTGGCCGAGCCAGCATCTACCCGAATGCGGGCCAATGCTAGATTGGCCCGCGACTGCTTGAGACTGTCGCGGCGGATGCGCTCTGCGGTCTTGGCCCTAAGCAGATTGAGATAGGCAATGCCCACTTGTGCTGCGATATCCCAGCGTGCTTGTCGCAGCTGTTCCTCGCGGCTTTTTTGCAACTGGGTCTCCGCGCTATATCCAGCCCAGGCGGCATCCGCATACACGACTTGGCTGAGGTTGATTTCCCCTGTGGCCAAAACTCTGGGGGCACTGCCAAGCGCGGCCTCAGCGCGGTCGCGATCGATGAGGCGGGCAGTCGCCGACGCGGACAACTGAGGCAATAGTTGCGCACGAGCAGTGCGTACACTAGCACGACCCGCGATCACAACTTGTTCGAGAGCTTGGATATCGACGTTGCCGGCGAGGGCTTCCTCAATCACGCTGGCCAGATTCACCGTTCGCTGTGGTGCTTGCTGGCCTGCGCGCTGCGGCGCGATCAACTCTGCCTCGGTGAGAACCCGCCAGCTCGGTGACAGGCCGATCGCGCGAGCAGTCTGCATATTGATAAACACGCGCTCTGGTAGGCGCAGCGCCACTGGTAACTGGCCCGCGTCCTCACCATCGACAATGCGCATCGTGTGTAGCCCGACCCGCCGAACCAAACGGGCGAACCCAGCATCGGGCCGACGTGCCATCAGCACCCCGCGTTTGACCATATGCTCGCCACTGACTGAAAATGTCGGAATGCGACGGGCAGTCAAAGCAGAGACCAGGGCGTCAGTCTCTGCCGCAGTCAGCTGCGGCAACGGCGACAAATATGCCCCGTCGATCGGCGTTCCCGAATCACTGAGCGCGTCAATGGCCTCAATGGCGGCTGTGGCAGAGTCATCGACAGCGATGATGCTCATGGGAACACCGGCCTCTTGTGCCGCAGCACCAGCACGGTCCGTCAGCTCGGGGATCGCCGTTATCAAATATTGCGGGACCAAAAACACAGCACGCTCGGGCGCTGCCACTTCGCGAAAGATTTGTAAATCACGACTGACGCTCCACGGCCAATCGAGATAGTTGAGGTTCTTGCGCCCGCTCTTGCCCTGGAAAAAGGGCATATTCTGCAGCGCCCGGTCGATGACGAAGGGGGCAATCACGGGCTTGCTCAGGCGCGGTATTCGCCCTGCAACATGCGATGCCAGCGGTCCGAGGGCATAGACCAGATCAACCTCCCGATCCCCCATAAGCTGAGACAATCCCGCGGCAATTGTATCGCCGTCGAAGAGACCTTCGATCACTTTGTCCTTCGGCATGACAATCCGGTATTTTTCACCGCCAAGTTCGCGCACTTGCTGAGCAAATGCGGCAATTAAGACCTCATCGTTGGCGGCTGGTCCATCGGTGACTATGCCGACGACGACCTCACGCGGCCCTCCTCTTGCCGGCGCCTGCGCATACGCAGTGTCGCCGGCAGTCGTGAATACAAAGATAATAACCAAGGCTGTTTCGACACACAACCATAAACGGATAAATAGTGGATACATGGGAGAACTCCCCTACAAATTGCTGGCTTTGGTGCCAAACGAGAGCGAGTAGAGTACGGGGACAAGGACGAGGGTGACCAAGGTGCCAAACAGCAGTCCAACCATGATGGCTACCGCCATGGGCTCCCACATGGTGCCGCCGCCGAGATACAGGGGAACCAGGCCCAACGTCGTGGTCAAGGTCGTCAACAATATCGGCCGCATGCGATGCTGGCAGGCTGCGGTAATGGCCCTATGCGGCAAACGGCCATGCTCGTCGATCTCGAGTTGAATCCGATCGAGGAGCACAATGGCATTGTTGATGATGATGCCGGCGAGGGAAATAATACCGAGGAAACCAAAAAAGCCAAAGTAGGAGCGAAATATGTGTAGGCCCAGAATCACGCCGATGAGGCCAATGGGGACTGTGGCCAACACAATCGCCGTGAGGCGCAACGAATTGAAGTGCAAAATCAGGAGTAATATGATGATGCCAAAACCGAGAGGCAGTTTGTCGGTCACGGCCTTCATGCCCTCACTACTCTGTTGCGATTCGCCGCCGAGCTCGTAGGTATAACCCGGAGGCCAAGTGCGCTGATCTTGCGCAAGAAACGCGCGGAGCGGCGCGGCCACATCAGACGCGGTGGTACCGTCGTGCAAATATGAGGTGACCGTATACACTCGCTGCAGATTGTACCGCTGAATGCGCGGATATTGCCAAT
>JAAUYH010112570.1_pt1 | contig 24334 bp, 25 predicted proteins | sample 7278061 | NCBI WGS metagenome assembly JAAUYH01 (sample SAMN14350203, study PRJNA611818) | marine sediment metagenome | isolation source: surface marine sediment (0.6m) | place: French Polynesia: Moorea | collected 2018-08 | reverse complement strand
TCGTCGAGGCGGCGGCCGGCGCGGTCGAAAAGCGCTAGTTCGGGCGGATGGCGGTTGGCGTCACGGGCCGCCTGGTGCAGCGCGAGGTCGCAGAGGGTTTCGGTGAAGCTTTGTACCGGCGCGACGGGGCCGCCGAAGGCCGCGAGGTACCCTTGCAGGGCCTGGTCGGCCCAGAGGTCGGGCACGCGGGGGCCGGGCTGGTTTTCGACCGCGTGGCTCGGGAGGTCGGCAGTGGGGGGCAGATCGGGCATGGTTCTGGTCCTCTGTCCCAGATTGCCCCTGTTTTGGGGATTCCCAAAGCGGATTCGATATGCCATTGTCCCGCAAATCCGCCCGGTCAGAGGCGGCATGAGGCAGAGCGAGACACCGATGGGCCATCCCCACAAACCCCGCACGATGGGCGCGATCCTGTTCTTTGCGATCGCGTTTTCGCTGGCGACCTATTTCACCTTTGCCAGCGTGCAGGGCAATTACGGGCTCTTCCGCCGGATCCAGATCGAGGCCGAGGCCGAAGCGCTGAAGCTGGAACTCGCCACCCTGACCGCCGAGGTCGAGGCGCTGCGCAACAAGACCCGGCGGTTGTCCGACGACTATCTGGACCTCGATCTTCTGGACCAGCAGGCGCGCGACGTGCTGGGGCTGGCGCGCGGCGACGAGGTCATCATCCGCTAATCGACGGGGTAGAGCCCGTCGCCGAAATCCTCTCCATGATAGCCCTTGATGCCGACCTGGCGGGAAAGCGGGCTGCCGATTGGTTCGACCGCGTCAAGCTGGGCGAGGATGCGGGCGAAGTCATACTCGGGTGTCCAATCCAGCAGGAGCCGGGCGCGGGAATTGTCGTAGACCCGGTCGAGTGAGTCCGGCAGGCGGTAGCCGCGTTTGGCGTAGACCTGGACTGCCTCGGGCACGCGGCGGGTGATCACGGCTCTGGCATCCTGGCGCAGCGCGGCGGCATCCTCGGAGAGGAAAGGCGTCGTGGCGCTGAGGATCAGGCGGTCAAAGCCGATCCGGGCGGCGCGGTCGAGCGCCAAGAGGTGAGCGCGGGCGGCATCCTCGACATCGAGACGGCGGTTGAGAAACTCGTTGGCCTTGGCGTTTTCATCCGGAAAGGCGGCGCGGCGCACGGGGTCGTCCTCGGGTTCAGGGAAAAACCGCGCGGTCCGCAGAACGAGGACGGGCAACCCATGGCGGCGAAAAAACAGCTCGCAGAGCGACTCGGCGGCTTCCTTGGTGACGCCGTAGATGTTCTTGGGCGTGCCGGGGAAGTAGCGGTCGATCCAGATTGCGGGCGCGTCTGCGGGCGGGGTCAGCGCGGACCCGAAGGCACTGGTGGTGGAGGTGAAGATGAAACATTCCACCCGGGCCTCGACCGCGGCCTCGAGCAGGGTCAGCGTGCCGGTGACGTTGGTTTCTACAAAAGCGGCCTTTGAATGCGTGGCGACATGGGGTTTGTGCAGCGTGGCGGTATGGATCACGGCGCGTTTGCCGGTCATCACACGCTTGACGATCTCGGCGTCGGCGACCGAGCCCAGATGCTGCGTGAACGGCCCCGGGGTGATATCGAGCCCCTCGGCCGCCCTGCCCTCGGCTCGCAAGAGCCGCATTAGCGCCTCGCCCAAAAGTCCCGAACTGCCGGTGACCAGAATCGTCATCCCGCCCTCCCCCTGGCAGTTTGCCAAAGGCCGGACGGCACGCAACCTCCGGCGCAAATTTCTTGTCGCCAAGCGGGGCGCACTGCTGTAGAATATAGTTTAACGTTAAACTATTTTGCCGCTCAACGCGACCTGGTGGAGGAGACCGCCCGCATGGCTGCCCGGAAAACCACAAAGAAACCCAATGTCTCGAAAGACGAGCTGCTGGAGTATTACCGCGAGATGCTGCTGATCCGGCGGTTCGAGGAAAAGGCCGGCCAGCTTTATGGCATGGGTCTGATCGGCGGCTTCTGCCACCTCTATATCGGACAAGAGGCCGTGGTGGTCGGCCTCGAGGCCGTCGCGGAAGAGGGTGACAAGCGGGTGACCAGCTACCGCGACCACGGCCATATGCTGGCCTGCGGAATGGACCCCAATGGGGTGATGGCCGAGCTGACGGGCCGAGAGGGCGGCTATTCCAAGGGCAAGGGCGGCTCGATGCACATGTTCTCGAAAGAGAAGCATTTCTACGGCGGCCATGGCATCGTCGCGGCGCAGGTGCCGATTGGCGCCGGGTTGGCCTTTGCCGACAAGTACCTCGAGAATGGCCGCGTGACCTTCACCTACTTCGGCGACGGGGCGGCCAACCAGGGCCAGGTCTACGAGACCTATAACATGGCCAAGATCTGGGACCTGCCGGTGGTTTTTGTCATTGAAAACAACCAGTACGCCATGGGCACCTCGACCAAGCGGTCGACGAAATCCCCCAGCTACTGGGAGCGTGGTGCCGCCTACGGCATTCCTGGCGAAGAGGTCGACGGAATGGACGTGCTGGCCGTCAAGGAGGCCGGCGAGAAGGCGGTGGCGCACTGCCGCGCGGGGAAGGGGCCGTATATCCTCGAAATCAAGACCTACCGCTATCGCGGCCACTCGATGTCGGACCCGGCGAAATACCGGACCCGAGAGGAAGTCCAGAAGATGCGCGAGGAACGCGATCCGATCGAGGGCGTGCGGCAGATCCTGCTGACCGGCAAGCACGCGACCGAGGATGAGCTCAAGGCGATCGACAAGGACATCAAGGAAATCGTCAACGCCTCGGCCGAATTCGCCAAGGAAAGCCCGGAACCGGCGCTCGAAGAGCTCTGGACCGATATCTACGCCTGAGGAGACGCGCACAATGGCAACCGAAATTCTCATGCCCGCCCTGTCTCCGACGATGGAGGAAGGCACGCTGGCGAAATGGCTGGTGAAAGTGGGGGACACAGTGTCCTCGGGCGATGTGATCGCCGAGATCGAGACCGACAAGGCGACGATGGAGTTCGAGGCGGTCGATGACGGTGTCGTGGGGCAGATCCTGGTGGCCGAGGGCACCGAGGGGGTCAAGGTCAACACGCCCATCGCGATCATCGGCGAGGAAGGCGAGGACATGAGCGTCGCCGCCGCCGAAAAGAACGAGCCCAGCGTGGTGGTGCCGACGGCGTTGGAAGGCGAGGAAGGCAAGCTGGCCTCTTCGGCGCCCGCCCAGGCCACCGTGCATGAGGTCGACCTGTCGCCCGACTGGCCGGAAGGCACAGAGATGAAAGCCACCACCGTGCGCGAGGCGCTGCGCGACGCGATGGCCGAAGAGATGCGCGGGGACGCGAACGTTTTCGTGATGGGCGAGGAGGTGGCCGAGTACCAGGGCGCCTACAAGGTGACGCAAGGTTTGCTCGACGAGTTCGGCGACAAGCGCGTGATCGACACGCCGATCACCGAGCATGGGTTCGCGGGCCTGGGGGTTGGGGCCGCGTTCGGCGGGCTGAAACCGATCGTAGAGTTCATGACCTTCAACTTCGCCATGCAGGCGATGGACCACATCATCAACTCGGCGGCCAAGACGCTTTACATGTCCGGCGGCCAGATGGGCGCACCGATGGTGTTCCGCGGGCCAAATGGTGCGGCCGCCCGCGTCGCCGCCCAGCACAGCCAAGATTACGCCGCCTTCTACAGCTCGATCCCCGGGCTGAAGGTGGCGATGCCCTACTCTTCCGCCGACGCCAAGGGCCTGCTGAAAACCGCGATCCGCGACCCGAACCCGGTGATCTTCCTCGAAAACGAGATCCTTTACGGGCGCTCGTTCGACGTGCCGGTGCTGGACGATTTCACCGTGCCCTTCGGCAAGGCGAAGATCTGGCGCGAGGGCACGGATGTCACGCTCGTCAGCTTCGGCATCGGCATGACCTATGCGCTCGAGGCCGCCGAGAAGCTGGCCGAGGATGGGATCTCCGCCGAGGTCATCGACCTGCGCACGCTTCGCCCGATGGACACCGGCGCCGTGATCCGCTCGGTGATGAAGACCAACCGCTGCGTGACCGTCGAGGAGGGCTTCCCAGTCTGCTCGATCGGCAACCACATCTCGGCGGTGCTGATGCAAGAGGCGTTCGACTATCTCGACGCGCCGGTGATCAACTGCACCGGCAAGGACGTGCCGATGCCCTATGCCGCGAACCTGGAAAAGCTGGCTCTGGTGACCACGGCCGAGGTGATCGAGGCCGTGAAGGCCGTGACCTACCGGTAGGCGCATGGAAGTGAAGGGCCGCGATCCTGCTACCGAATGCTACCGCGTTGTCCACGAGGTCGACGGGAAGAGCGTCATGGCGCTCGTTCCCGAGCGCCTGGCGGCGGGCATGCACCTGATCGGCGCGCGGCCCTCGCACCAGGACGCCTATGTGTGGATGGCCGCGCATAAGGACAAGATCGAAGCCGCGATCGCGCAGCTTGCGCGCGGCACCCGGCGCCCGAAGGCGCCATACGACCAAATCACCCTGATCGAGGACCGCTGACATGCCCACCGAAATCCTGATGCCCGCGTTGTCGCCCACGATGGAGGAAGGCACGCTCGCGAAATGGCTCGTGAAGGAGGGCGACGAGGTCTCGTCCGGCGATCTGATCGCCGAGATCGAAACCGACAAGGCGACGATGGAATTCGAGGCGGTGGATGAGGGCACGGTGGGCAAGCTGCTGGTCGCAGAGGGTGCCGAGGGCGTGAAGGTGAACACGCCGATCGCGGTTCTGCTGGGCGACGGGGAAAGCGCTGATGATATTGGTGCGGCAGCAGCTCCGGCGCCGGAGGCGGCCCCATCCGCCGACGCGGCCGCGGAGGTGGCTCCCGCAGGGAGCTCCGACAAGGCCGCCCCCCCTGCCCCGGCCGCGCCGCAGGCGACCGATGGCACCCGCATCTTCGCCTCCCCCCTCGCCCGCCGCATCGCCGCCGACAAGGGGCTGGACCTCGCCCAGATCAAGGGCACCGGCCCCAAGGGGCGGATCGTGAAGGCCGATGTCGAGGCCGCCGAGGCGCAGCCGGCCAAACCTGCTGCGGCAAGCGCTCCGGCCGCGGCCGGTGCGGCCGCCCCGGCCGCCGTCGCGCCGCAAGGCATGGGCGCCGATATGGTGATGAAGATGTTCGCCGACCGCGGCTACGAAGAGGTCGCGCTCGACGGCATGCGCAAGACCGTCGCCGCGCGCCTCAGCGAAGCGAAGCAAACCATCCCGCATTTCTACCTGCGCCGCGATATCCATCTCGACGCCCTGCTGAAATTCCGCAGCCAGCTGAACAGCCAGCTCGAAGCGCGCGGTGTGAAGCTTTCCGTGAACGACTTCATCATCAAGGCCTGCGCCAACGCGCTGCAAACCGTGCCGGACGCCAATGCGGTCTGGGCCGGCGACCGGATGCTGCGGCTGAAGCCGTCGGATGTCGCCGTGGCCGTGGCCATCGACGGCGGCCTCTTCACGCCGGTCCTGAAGGATGCACACCAGAAATCACTTTCGGCGCTCTCGGCAGAGATGAAGGATCTCGCCACCCGCGCCCGCGACCGCAAGCTCGCGCCGCATGAATATGTCGGTGGCAGCTTTGCGATCTCGAACCTCGGCATGTTTGGCATCGATAATTTTGACGCCGTCATCAACCCGCCGCATGGTTCGATCCTGGCCGTCGGCGCGGGCGCGAAAAAGCCGGTCGTCGGGGAGGATGGCGAACTGACCGTCGCCACGGTGATGTCGGTGACGCTGAGCGTCGATCACCGGGTCATCGACGGCGCGCTTGGCGCCGAGTTCCTGGCCGCGATAAAGGACAACCTGGAAAACCCGGTCGCGATGCTGGCCTGATAAACGAAAAAAAGCGGCGCCGCGAGGGCGCCGCTTTCCCGTTACAGGTCAATCTCTTAGCCGCCGAGCAACTGGTCCATCGTGATCGATGGTTGCGAACAGCCCGCCTCGCCCACGATCCGCGCCGGAACGCCGGCCACGGTCTTCATCGGCGGGACGTCCTGCAGCACCACGGACCCCGCGGCCACGCGCGAACAATGCCCGACGGTGATGTTGCCCAGCACCTTCGCCCCGGCCCCGATCAGCACGCCGTCACCGATGGTGGGATGGCGCTGCTGCTCTTCCTTGCCGGTGCCGCCGAGCGTCACGGAATGCAGCATCGAGACATTGTCGCCGACCCGCGCGGTCTCTCCGATGACGATGGAATGGGCGTGGTCGATCATGATGCCCTTGCCGATGCGCGCCCCGGGATGGATGTCGACGCCGAAGACCTCGCTGGCCCGCATCTGCATGAAATAGGCGAAATCCGTACGTCCCTCGCGCCAGAGCCAATGCGCGACCCGGTAAGCCTGCATCGCCTGGAAGCCCTTGAAATACAGCAAGGGCTGCAGGAAGCGATGGCAGGCCGGGTCGCGTTCGTACACCGCAACGATATCGGCCCGGGCGGCGGCCCCCAGTTCGGGATCCGCCGCGTAGGCCTCATCCGCGATCTCCCGTAGGAGCTGCTCGGACATCTCGCGCGAGGCGAGTTTCAACGAGACACGGTACGCGAGCGCGCGTTCCAGATTGGCATGGTGCAGGATGCTGGAATGGATCACCCCGCCCAGCAGAGGCTCGTCCGCGACGGCGGTCTCGGCCTCTTGCCGGATCCGGTTCCAGACCGGGTCCACCTCGGTGATATTGGGACGTGTACTGACCATCGCACTTTCCTCTTTGGCCGGACCGTCTTACACCAATTAAGGGTGCCGGACCAAGATGAAAGCCCTAAGGCAAAGAAAAGTGATGGAAAATGGCCTGATTGCAGCTTTTCGCAAGGGGCTTCTAGCTGCCCTTGAAGCGCTGGATGCCGAGGATGAGCTGGGCAAGGATGGCCAGAAAACGGTCATTCTCGACCAGCAATCCATTGGGCGGTTGAGCCGGATGGACGCGCTGCAGCAGCAGGCGATGGCCAAGGCGACGCAAGGGCGCCGAGCGCAGTCCCGCGCACGACTCCTAGCCGCACTGGCACGGATCGACGAGGGAGAATTTGGCTATTGCACTGAATGTGGAGAGGAAATTCCGATCAAGCGGCTCGAGCTTGATCCGACAGTGCCGACATGCGTGAGTTGTGCGGGCGGCGGCTAGGGTCGCGGCGCCAGGCCACGAGGCCTTCGAAGACCTGGGCGAGACAATCGCAATAGACGGAATCGCTCAAGGGCGGCTCCGGCGGCGGGTCCTGACCGAGGGCGACCGCCATCAGGCTACCGTCACCCCAGACCGGATGTACCCGCCCGGTCCGCTTGCGAAACGCGTCCGCCCAGGCCGCGCGCCGCAAGAGACTGTCCAAAGTCGTAGCTCGGGCGCCCACCTCCAACGGATAGAGCGCCCGTGCCGCCGCCACGACGTCACCATGTAGAACCGGTCGCATCGCTCACAGCGAGGGCGGCGTGGCGGCGAAATAGTGGATCGCGAGCCGCACCTCGCCCGCCGCGAAGTCGCCGCCGTTCGCGGTGAATTCCAAGGCCGTGTCCGACCAATATGTCGTCGGCTGTCCACTCATCCCGGAAATCCATGCCCCCTGCGCGAGGCCGAGCCCTGAGCCGTAGCGATTGCCCGAGCCGCTCACGCCCAAGTCCCAGTCGGTAAGTGTGCCGGTGAACGCCGCTTTGATCCGCCCGGTGACCGCGAAGACCATCGCGTATTGGGGGATCTCCACTGTCGTGGTCGATGTCGCGCCGGCGCTTAACACATGGTCGAATTCGATCACCTTGAAAAGCGAGGCCGCGCCTGCAGGCGAGATCGAGAGTGCGCCCTCGATCCAGCCGGAGCCGTCGTGCATCGCGCTAGTTGACTCATCCGCGATCCACGCCCGCCACCCGGCCTGAGGCGTTACGAACACCCAGCCGCCATTCGAGAAAATCGCTACCTCGCCTGCATGCCCGTCCCACTCGTTCACGGCGCCATTCGGTACGCCGTAACTCGCGCCGTCCTCAACGCCGAGCGGCGGTGTGGTCGAGCTCGTCGAGCCAAGCGTCAGATGGGTCAACCCGTCGAGCCGCGCCAACCCCTCGTTCACCGTCACGTGCTTTTGTGCCTGCGCGGGCTGCACCAACGGCAGTCCCAGGTTACTCGTCTCATTCATTGATCGTGATCCTCCTAAACGGCCCTGGCCCGAACCGGTCGGACACCTGCGCCACTGCAATTTCGAATGCTCCGGACAGGCTGTCTGCGGCCTGCGCCATAGCGGTATAGGCCCAGGACGGTGTCAGCACGGTCGCCTCTCGGACCACGCCCTCGTTCTGCAGTACCTGCACGAGATAGACCTCGCTCCCCTCACCCAGCGGCACGTCCATCGACTGCCAACTGTCGCCGTCGATCCGTGTCCGCCGCACCCAGCTCAGTTCGAGATTTCCGGCGCCATCCGCAGCGGCCCGCAAGTGAACCGGCGCATAGGGCCGCAGCCCGTTTCCGTCGAAGGCCTCGATCTTGTGCACGTAGGACGGATCGTCATAGCCGCGTTGCGCCGGCCCGATCCGGTAGTGTCGCGCCAAACCGCGCGCCGAAAGCGCCAGATCGATCTGCTGCGGCGCGCCGTCCAGCAAAACGAAAATCGAACCCTGCGGCCAGACCTCGGGCATCACGCCATCCGTGCCTGCCTGCCCCCTGAGCCGCCCGGAGATGTCATAGGTCCGCTCGGCTACCAAGGTGGCCTCAGTGAACTGGAATACCTCCCAATTGGCACTCGACCCGTCGCCGATCGCCGCGGCATTGGCTCCATTGAGCATCTCGGTCAGGCTGGTGGCGGCGAGCTCTCCGCTCACGATCTTCACGCGTAGCACGGCCCCTCGGTCGATCAGACCGGCCTTGGCCGCATGAAGCGGCGTTTCGGTTGTCCCGACCACCGCAGAGGCCGACAAGAGCCGGTTGAGTTGATACCCGTCATCGCTCGCCGATCCATAAACAGCGACCGAGCCCGGCCAGGGCCGGGCCGAGGCCGCGATATAGGGGGCATGCTCCACCTCGTCGCCCTGCAAGAGCGGCAGGTCGAGGAAGATCGGATAGACCGGTACCGGTGGCACGAAGGCCTTGGGCCGGACCGCAACCTCGACCGAGTCAGACGGCACGTAGATCTCGGGTTCCACCCGCACGGCCTCGAGAATTTGCAGCCCGGCCTGCTCGACCCGATCGATCCTATACTCCGCGCCTCCGCCCTCGCCCGGGATCGTGACCACATCGCCGGCCCGCAAGGATAGCTGCGAGGGCGGGAGTGCGAATTTCGCCGTGTCGCGCGCCACACGTGCCTCGGCGAGCCAACGTTCAACGATGGCCCGCGCCTCGGCGTGGGTCAGGACCAGCGGCAATTCCGATTGCGACACTGCATGCGTCGCCTCGTCGGGAAACACCGCTTCGGCCGCCCGAGTTGCGAATTCCGCGTCCGCCTCGACGTAGCTGAGCCGCAACCGCCCCGCTACTTCCGCCGCCGGCGCCCGCGTCATCAGAAGGTCCGTCTCTGCCTCCGGCGACACCGCGAGCCGCTCAAGATCCAACAGCGCGCCCACCTTGTCCGACCGTGTCTGGAACACCAACTCCCCGTTGCGCTCGATCACGTCGAAACCATAGGCCAGCATCAACGGCTGCAACGCCGCCCTCGCGCTCTCGGCGTCGCCGGAGGTGTACCCCCGTACGATGCCGTAGAGTTCCGACACATCGTAGTTGTTCAGCCCAGCCTTTCGGCAAATCTCCGCCACCAGCCCAGCTAGCGATCGCGCGGCCCCGCGGCCGTTCAACCAATGCCCCTTGGCGTAGTTGTCGCCATCGCTCCAAAGATCTGTATTTCCGGGGAAATAGGGATAAGGTCGCGCATCCCAGGCCCAGACATGCGCCTTATCTATGTCGACCATGGGACTGCCATACACCTCGGACACCGGGTTATTCGCGGCGTCCGTCCAGAAAGACATCATCGCTCGCAGGTACTGCATCTGAATGAAGTCGTCTCGGCGACCATTCGAGAACTTGGGCAGCTTCGACTCCGATGATTTCGGATCGAGGAACTTGTTCGGCTGGTTGGTCCCCTTGTCAATCGCCGCACAACCCAGCTCGGTGAACCAGTACGGCTTCGACTGGGGCACCCACGCGGTCGCCGACTCAGTCTGAGACGTAACCGACGCTCCGAGAAGCAGCATATACTCGCCCGCGTCGTTGAAACCTGGGCCCACCATCAACTGAAGCACAGTGTCCGTGTCCGCCCAAGTCACACTGAAGCGGCACTCCCAAACCCCATTGCCGTGATCGACGTTTTCAACTGGCGACACCGTATGCGCGTTGTTGAGAGATACGTTCAACGACCCTGGGGCGCCGATAACGTAGATCCAGCTGGTGCCGATCGACTGCCCGGAAAATGGTAGTGTTATCCGGATAAGTTGCGTCGTTCCGGCCGTATAGAAAACGCGAAACTCATGCGTGACGCCTTCCGTGGCGGCAAAACTCGCCGATTTCGCTGACGATAGATACGTTCCATTCGCATCGGTTACGCGTGCCGGTGAAGGAAACTGCGCCAGGGTGGGACCATCGGACTCAGGCGATACAGTTGCCCCCCCGACGGCGCTCCAACTCGCCGGCTGGGCCCCGTTGGAAATCAGTTGGCCCCGGATTCCGCCAATACGGTTGTAATGCGGCGAAGACCACCAAGACCGCAGGTCCTTGTAGCGGAACACCCAATCTTCATCATAGGCACCGTCGCTGATTGGCGTGCGGTTCTGGTACTTTTCGGCATTCGCGCCGTCATAGTGCCAATCATAGCCCTCGCCCCCCGCAACATTCGCCGTGAGATAGTCGAGGTTGTAGATCGAGCCCCAAGCAGCATCCGCGTGATCCAGCCCGTCGCGCCAGTCCGAGAGTGGCATGTAATTATCGATGCCGATGAAATCGATATTGGCGTCCGCCCAGAGCGGATCGAGGTGGAAATAGACATCACCCGAACCGTCCTGCGGGTGATAACCGAAATACTCCGACCAATCCGCTGCGTAGCCGATTTTGCAGTCCGGCCCGAGAATCGACCGCACATCCGCCGCAAGCGCTTTCATCGCATCGACGGACGGAAACCCGTTCGCGCCGCGGATCTGCGTCAACCCGCGCATTTCGGAGCCGATGCAGAACGCCTCGACCCCACCAGCCACCGCGCAGAGGTGCGCATAGTGCAGAATGAAGCGCCGGAACGACCATTCCGCCGGACCGGAGTAATTGACCCCGTTTGGCGTTTGCACGAAGTCGTTGACGGCGGCGGTCCCGAAGAACGCCGCGACCTCATTGTCCGCCGCTGCCGTCTGGTCCGGCGAGCCGGGCTGGCCGGGGGCTACCGACAATGTGATCCGCCCGCGCCACGGGAGTACCGGCTGATCATCCGCGCCGGCCCACGGATCAGTCCGGCCGTTGCCTTCCAGTTGCTCCATCAAAATGAACGGATAGAAGGTCACCGCCTGACCCGCCGCCTGCAGGGCCTTGATCGCCTCGATCACCGATTGGTCCGCAGGTGTGCCACCGTAGACCGGGCGCCCGTCCACCTCGGCAATCACCTCGGAGTTGATCCGTGTAACTCCAGAAACTGACCATGGCATACCCTTGCCATCATTGACTTTTTGCTCGACCTTCGGCTTCAGCGAAGCCAAACCACAGCGCAGATCATCACCGAACCACGACACGATCAACGAGGTCGCCGAACAGTTCGGAAGTTCGGAGCGCAAAGCATCGATCGAGGTCGCCATATCAGACTTGCCGCTCGGCGAATTCACGTTGACCGACTTGTTCTCGCCCGGCCCAAGCTCCAGATGCACTGGGGTCGTGGCCAGCGCATATTCCCCCGTGCCCGGCATCAGCGCGACTGCGCGCACGGCCTCTGACACTTCGGGCAGATCAGAGGTCACCTCTGCAGAAGCCGGTCGCAGCACTTCGAAGCTGAACTGCGGAACGCGATTGCCGAACCCGCCGAGGTCGATGTCTTCAAGCACCACATAAGCCACGCCACGATAGGCGGGTGCAAAGCCCGCTCCCTCGACCGCCTCGATCTTGGGGTCCGGGTCCTGGCCCTCGGACCCGGTGTAGACGCGCATGTTGAGATCATCGGCAGAGACAACGCGCCCGTCGGCCCAGACCCGTCCGATCCCGGTGATTTCGCCCTCGCAAAGCGCGATTGCCAGACTCACCGAATAGGAATACTCGCGCACTTTCGGCTTCGGCGGCCCGCCCTTGCCGGAACCACCGCTGGTCGAGACCCTCTCGTGAAAGCGCGTCGCCCAGATCACCTGGCCTGCCACGCGCACCCGGCCATGCAGTTGCGCCACCGGAGCGCCCTCGGACGCGCCCGATAGGCGGAACCGGTCGACCTTGCCATGCTCCACGACGTCCGAGCCCGAGCCCATGATCTTCTGGTCGATGACCCGTCCGATGGTGGCTCCCACCGCGCGGCCGATCAGAGCTGTGGACAGGCCCAGAACATTGCCGCCCAACGCCGATCCGGCGGCCATCCCCACCGCCGACAATACGATTGTCGCCATCAGCCTGCCCTTTCCGGAAACTCAAACCGCGCCACAATCCGCCGGCGCCACGGCGCTGACAGCGGGCTTTCCATTACGCCATGCCCCGAATAGGCATGCACAAAGCTCGGGTTCGCGCGAACGCGGCCCGCGATGCCGAGATGCTTGGCCACCCCGCCCGCCCGCATCCGGAAAAGGATCACGTCCCCTGGCGATGCATCGTCCAGGGGTTTCGCAATCAGATAACGCCGGGCGGCGGCCCAAAGCCGCTCATCACCCGAAGCCTCACTCCAATCCGGGGTGTAGGCCGGCACCGCCTCTGGCTCCGCGCCATAAAGCTTGCGCCAAATCCCGCGCAGAAGACCCAGGCAATCCGTGCCCGCGCCCTTTGTTGCCGCCTGATGCACATATGGGGTCCCGATCCAGCCCCGCGCCTCTCTCAGCGCCTTGTATCCGATGCGCATCGCTAGCCCAGACTGCTGCCGTCATTGAGCTCGCCCGACACCGGGTAGCTCATCAGCCAATCCTCGCCTGGGATATGAGGAAAGCCCCGAAAGTTGCTGAAATTGTTGAATTTCAGCCGACACGTCTCAGCACGCTTGTCGCAACCCGCTTCGATCCGAACCATATCGCCCTCGGCGACCAAGGCGCCCACTGCTTCCCAAAGCTCAATTGCGCGGCCGTCGCCAGTAAGCCGGTCATTCTTGACCACGCCGACCAGCCCTTCGGCCGCGCCCGACAGCACCTTCAGGCGCCCGCGCTCGAACCAGCGGTCATCGAATCCGGCGAGTTCGGCGAACGAAAAAACCCGCCGGTCCTCCACCTGCTCTACCGGCACCTCCGCGAAGAACCCCGGCATCAAGAGATCTACCTTGCAGCGCCCGTCGCCCAGTACCGCCGCGCAAGGTGCCTGGTAGACCATGCCCATGGGTTGGTTCAACACCTCGGTCAGCCCGCGCAGCTCGGCTTGGAACGAGCCCGCCGACCGCCGGATTTCACCCAGCGAGCCGCGAAACTGCACCAGACGCTGATCGAGCTCTGCCCAGTTCACCAGCCATGCCGTCACATCCGCCCCGTCAAACCGGCCGACGACGATGTCCTCTTCACGCAACGAAGCATCGCTCAGCACGCCAACGGCCTCGGCGTTGTCCACCGAGAGCCCTGTCGCCTGCTGGATCGCGCCCGCAGAAAGCCCACTGTCTGCACGAAAGGTGATCCCGTCGAAGCTCAGCTCGCGGTCGTGATCGGTAAAGCCATAGACCTCTCCGTCCCGCCGCGTCACCACCCAGCACCGGCAGAGCGTCGTCGTGCCGGTTTCCAGATGTGCCTGAAGATCTGCCGAGAACGCCATCACACGCGTACCTCGACGATCGGAACCGCCGGAACGTCCCCGGCCTGAAAGCTCGCCACAGAGGTCTGGATTCTATCGGTGTCGAACCGCACCGGCACATCGAATTCGAACCCGGCCTGGATCGCGGAATCCGTCTCGGGCGGGTCCGTGAAGGTAACGATGCCCGTCTCGACATCGATCGTGTAATGCACGGTTTCCACGAGAGGGTCGAGCTGCAGGCTGATCTTCACCGTGCCCGCCACCGGTTTGGTGATCGGCCGGACATAGCTTTGATCGCCCGACCGGTAGGTCTTGGTCAGCTGGAACTCGACCGTCGATCCGTCGCCCGTCCCGATCACCTGATCCTCGAACCCCGGCTCCTTGGAGGCCGCGCAGGACTTGTAGTCCGACCAGTCCTTCCAGCGAAACGCATAAAGCTGACCCTGCCGGGCCTCGAAAAACGCGATCAGCGTCTCGACATCGTCAAGCGACCGCATCGACACGCCCGCATCATAGCGCCGCCGGGCATGGGCCCACGGCGAGTTTCGCTCCTCGAACCCATTGGCCAGCGTCACAATCTCGGTGCGCCGCTCGGGCCCGCCGACAGAGCCGAAGCTCAGGCTGGCGGGAAACCGCACTTCATGAAAACCCATCTGTCTCTCCTCAGCGGTTGCGCTGTCCGCGCGCCAGGGCGCGGCTCATCTGCGCCGCGATCTGGCTTTGGCTGCGCCGGAAGCCCTCGGCATCCGGCGTCGAGATGTTCATCACCACGTTGATCGGCCGCCCGCCGCCCGCGTGGCGCACGCCAAGCTTGCCGTCGGCGCCGCGCGCCAGCGGCATGATCGCCTCGGGCCCGGCCTCGCCCATCAGGCCAATCCCCCCGCGCATGGGGAAATGCACCGGCCCGTTGACAATCCCGCCACGAGCAAAGGGCATCACCTTGCCTTGGGTAAATGCGCCGCCCTTTTCGAACGGCAGCACGCCCTGAATGAGTCCCTCGACACCTTGCGCAAGCATGCCCCCGAAATGACCGATCACCGGCTTGATCGCAGCGTTATAGGCCGCATCCACCATCGACTGCGCCACGCCCTGCAACGCGTCCGATAGTTTCATGCCATCGAAGATCAGACCGTCGAAGGCCTTGCGGAGCCCGCGGCTGATCCCGCCCGAGAGCACCTTCACCTCGCGGCCCGTATCGGCCACCGTGGCCTGCATGCCGCGCAGTTCGGCACTGAACGCCGCTGCGACAACCTGGGCCCCACCCAGACTGGTTTCCAGCGCCTCGATCTCTTGATCAAGGCCGTCAATCTCATCCATTGGAAGGTCCTCCATCCTTGTCGGGGAAGGCGCGCGCCAGTTCGTCTAGCCGCGCGCGGCTCAGCGGCGCGACCGCACTTCCCTGTCCCAGCAACAGCGTCAGCTCCGCCGGCGTAAGCCGCCAGAACTCTTCCGGCCTCAGCCCCAAACCACGAATCCCGGCCCGCATCAGCGCGGGCCAGTCAAATCCACTCACGCCGCTTCGCCGGGCAGCGCGAAGGCCCGCGCCAAAAGCTGTCCGGCGACGCGCGCGGCCTCGACTGGGCCGCCCTCGATCTCAGCCGAGATCAGGTCGCCCGCGGTGCCCCGCCAGCCGCCGCCTCGCAACCCGGCCACGATCAGCGCCAGCACGTCGCGCGTGGAAAACGCGCCCGTTTCAAAGCGTTCGATCAGTTCCACAAGCGTCCCCGCCTGCAGCCCGGCCTCGAGCTCCGCCAAGGCTCCCAGCGTCAGCTTGAGCACGTGGCGCTCCCCGTCGATGGTCAGCGCCACCTCTCCCGTCCAGGGGTTCGCCATGATCAGAGCGCGGTAAAGGTCAGCGCGCCGGCCGAGGCCATGCTGAGCTCGTACGTGGCTTCGCCATTATGCGAACCGGCATATTCGATCGAAGTCACCTGGAACGGCCCCTCGACGATTCCAAAGTCCGGGATGATCACCTGGAAATCCGGCACTTCGCTGTCGAAGAAGATTTGCCGCGCGCGTTCGTCGGTATCCTCGTCCTTGAAGACACCCGAGCCGCTAATCGCGGCGGATTTCACCCCCGCGCCGCCCAGCAGCTCACGCCAACCGCCCTGGCTTTCCAGGCTCGTGACATCGACGCTTTCCGTGTTGAACGAGACGCGCGTTGCGCGCAGTCCCGCGATGGTCTCGAACTGACCGCCGCCGGTCATGTCGAGCTTGATCAGAAGGTCCTTGCCGTTTTGGGCACCCATAGCCGTTACTCCAATTCAAGAAAAACTCAGTCGTCCGAAACCCGCGCCCTAAAACGCAGGTCGATCTGGCGCTTGGCACCGTTCGAGACCAGCCGCGCCCGCGCCCGCAGGAACCCAAGGCCCACCAGCCGGCCGCGCGTCAGCGTCAGCGGCGCGTCCACGAGCGCATCCGAGACCGCAGCGGCGGCCTCTTTGGCGGCCTGAAACCCAGCAGCGTCCGTGACGACGCTGATGGTGAAATCATGCTGCGCGCCGCTTCCGGTCTTGTCAGAGCGGTCGCGCACCTCTTCGGGGCCGAGGCTCACATAGGTGCCCTCGACCCCGCCCGCCGGGGCGGCATCAAAGATCGCGTCGCCGACAAGCGCCTCTAGCGCCGTGTCCGCTTGCAGATGTGCATAAACGGCCGTCTGCAGCGCGCTCGCCATCGCGTAGCTCATGTCGCCACCTCCTCGCGCGCGAAGCAGGTCAGGAAGCGTGCTTCGGAATCCACCTCGGTCACCGCCAACACGCGGAAAACCCGTCCGCCATCGACAAAGCGTTGCCCTGCCGCAGGCCGCGACGGCGCGTTATAGGGCGCCGCCCGCACGGTGATCTTGTAGGGCACTGTCGAGACGGAAAGACCCGCCGCTGCGACCTCGCGCCCCGTGCCGGGCTTGATGTCGGCCCAAAGCGTGCCCACAACCTCCCAGGTCTCGGAAAACCCGCCGGCGCCGTCGGCCACCCGCACAGGGGCCTCCAGCACCAGCTTGCGGCTCAGCTTGGGCTTTCTCATCGCGCGCCCTCACCGAAAAGCCGCACCGAGCGGTAGCGGTCGATCAGCAGGCTGACCCCGAAGGGCATTGGCTGCTCGCCCGCCGCCAGAAGGCTGCGGTTGTCGTAGTAATGCGCCGCAAGCAGGAACACGGCCTGGCCAAGATCGGCCGGCAGCGACTGCCAGTCCGGGCCATAGCCCGCCTCGAACCGGATCTCGGCCGAGCCGTTCACCGGTACCATCGGCAAGTGCATCCCCTTCGCGCTCAAGCGCGGACGCTGGCTGTCGCGTTCCAGCGAGTACTTCTCGGGATCAATAATGGTCTCGGTCCCGTGCCGGTCTATCACCTTCACTTCACTGACCGAAATCACCGGCGCCACCGGTAATGTCTGCCGGGTCATGTCGCGCCAGCCGGTCAGCGTCCAGCTGAACTCGCGCGCAATCAGCACCTTTCCGGTGCGCGCCTCGATGGCCGCCATCGACGCCCGCAGGTAACTTTCCAGGACCGAGTCCTGCACCCCGTCATCGGCAAACCCGGTGCCCAGCCGCAGGTGGTCTTTGAATTCCGCGACCGGCAGCGCCGTGGACGGCACTGTGGTCTGCTCGACTAACATCATGGAAGTTCTCCGAAATTCCGGGCCCCTCGTTGCCCTGAAATTGATGGACGCGCGCCCCTGCGTTGCTCGGACGGAGGGGAGCAGCTAGACAACGCCGGCCCTAACGGAAAAGACGCGCGCCCACCGGCCGGGCCTGCTCTGGCCCGGCCATTCGCCGCCACTTGATTAGGCGGCGAATTTCAGCAGGCGGATTGCCCGGAAGTCGCTGACATCCCCGCCCACGCGCTTGGTGGCATAGAAAAGGACATGCGGCTTGGCCGAGAACGGATCGCGCAGAATGCGCAAGTCCGGACGCTCGGCGATGGTGTAACCGGCCGTGAAATCGCCAAAGGCGATGGCCGCGGCCCAGTCGGCGATGTCGGGCATGTCCTCGCAGATCACGACCGGGTAGCCCATCAGGCGCGCGGGCTCACCCGCGGCCAGACCGTCCGACCACAGAAAGCGGCCATCGGCGTCCTTGAGCTTGCGCACGGCACCAGCGGTTTTTGAGTTCATCACGAAGGTCGCATTGGCGCGGTAGGGCGCGTCGAGTGAATAGACCAGGTCGACGATGGCATCGGCCGGGCTGGTCGCATCGAAGTCACCGGCCGTGCCGGTCAGAACATGGCCGAGTTCGCCCCAGGCCTCGGTGCCGGCCGCGGCGGAGGCGTAGGTGATGAAACCCTTGGGCTTGTCGACGCCGTCGCCCGACACGAAGGCCGCGGATTCGGAGCGCGCGAACTTGTCGGCGACACGGCCCGCAAGCCAGCCCTCGATGTCGAAGGCACTGTCGTCGAGCAGACGCTGCGAAATCTTCGGCAGCGCGGAAAGCTCATGCAGCGGAATGGTGATCCGCTCGATGGTCGGCGTCCCGGTCTCGGCCGACGGATCGGTCTCGGTGGCCCAGCCCGCGCCAGCCTCGGTAGTATCGATCAGCACGTCATACGAGGTCGATTCGACATTGACGACATTGGCGATCGACCGGATCGAGGCGGTCGACTTCAGCACCGACTGGATCGCCTCGGCGGTCTGGGGATCGACCAGGTAGCCACCATCGCCCGCGACCGAGGTCGACATCGCCTTGCCTTCCAGGTCCAGACCGCGCAGCGCATCGTCGTCGCCGGACCGCACATAGGCTTCGAACGCTTTCGCATGCGGCGCCTCCTCGGCAGCGGCAGCGGCAAGGGCCGGGCGCGCCCGGGTCAAAGATTTACGATCAAGCATCATCAGTCGCTCTTCCTGTTGTTGAAACTTCGTCTTCATCTCGGCCTGGAACGTCCCCAGGTCGCTCAAGAGGCCAGCGAGCGCGGTCTTCACCTCCGCCGCCGGACTCTGGCCGTCAGGCACACCTGTCCCGGCCCGAGCCTTGGTCTCGGTCTTGCTCATGCAAAAAGTCCTGTCTTGTCAGGGGTTAAGCTGGCTCAGCCGTCAGAGGCCAGCGAACGGCGGGCGTCCTCGATGGCCGCCGCCAGGTCACGCAACAGACCGTCCTGAGCGTCGGGCGCATCACCCTTGGCCCCGACCCGCGCGTCGGGAAGCATCGGAAAGGTCACCAGCGACACCTCCCATAGCTCCAGTTCAGACAAAAGCCGCTGGCCCTTGCCATCCTTCTGGGCGCGCACCGTACGGTAGCCAATCGAGAGGCCATCGATGGCCCCCGCCTCGATCAGCGCTACCGCCTCGCGCCCCTTTTCCACATCCGTGAGAACCCGGCCCTTGACGTAGAGACCCCGGTCATCCTCGCGCACCTCGTCCCAGACGCCGATCGGTTGGGCGGGGTCGTGCTGCCAGAGCATCTTGACCCTCCGCCCCCCGGCCTCGAGGGCAGCCAGCGACCGCCCATAGGCGCCGGTCTCCACAACGTCTCCGCCCTGGTCGCATCTGCCGAAAAGCGAGGCATAGCCCTCGATCAGCGCACCATCCTTCACCGTGATTTCTTCGCCCAGACGGCAGAACTTGTGCTCCAGCCCGGGGCCGATTTCGTCAAACATCCGTTATTCCTTTCACAAACGCCGGCGACGACGCCCGGACAGGGCGCCTCGTGTTCAAAGGGCCGTCCCGGGGCGGCAGGGAGGGGCCAACCCCGGGACAGCCAGGACCGGGCTCACGCCTCGTCCATCAACGGCGGCAAGCCCAAGAGCGCCCGCTTTTCCGCATCCGTCAGGAAACTCGCCCGCGCGACCCGGCCCCATTGCTGATCCCGCTCGGCGGCCAGCGCCGGCACCTGGTCGAGGTCGGGCTTCAGCTCCACCGCCTCGCCCGCGAACTCGCTCAGCCAATGCGATACAGCCGCGGTCACCCGCGCCGCGAGCGGTAGCACCGTCAGCCGGTAGAACGCCCGGTTCGCCTCCTGGTAGTTCGAATAGGTGGCATCCCCAGGGATCCCCAAGAGCATCGGCGGCACCCCGAAGGCCAGGGCGATCTCGCGCGCCGCGGCCTCCTTGGTCTGCTGGAATTCCATGTCCGACGGCGAAAAGCCCATCGGCTTCCAGTCGAGCCCGCCTTCGAGCAGCATCGGCCGCCCGGCGTTCGCCGCGCCCTGGTGATAGCTCTCCATCTCGGCCTGCAGCCGCTCGTACTGATCCGGCGCCAGCGTGCCCTGCCCGTCCGAGCCCTGATAGACGATCGCGCCCGAGGGGCGCGCGGCATTGTCCAGAAGCGCCTTCGACCAGCGCGAGGCGCTGTTGTGTACGTCCAAAGCCGCCGCCGCCGCCTGCATCGGCGAGAACCCGTAATGGTCGTCCTGCGGGTGGAAATTCTTGATGTGGCAGACCGGCGAAACCCCGTCACCCACCGCGAACCGGTGCTTCTTGGCGCCGACGGCGTACTCGAACGCCACCGGCCAGCCGTCGGCCCCCGGCACCACGCTCATCCGGTCCGAGCGCAGCACATGCAGCTCGAACGGCAACCCGGTCTCGCCGCCCACGGCCTCGAGATACCCGTTTCCGCTTAGGAGAAGCTGCGCATAGAGCGCCTCGAACAGCTCTGCCCGCCCCTGCGCGCCGTTCGGGCGCGAGATCAGCTTCAGAAGCGGGTGCACCTCGTAGCGCCGCTCGGCATCCTGGCACACCAGCGGCAGCGCCGCGGCGGCCTCTGCCACCAGCTTGACCGAGCGGAAGCCCACCGGATTACCGGAAAACCCCTGCCGCGTGAGCGAGCCCACATCGCGCGGGGTCCAGGCCACCCGGCCGCCCGTCGGCCAGGCCACGACCCGCCCGGTGGCGGACGCCTTGGATTCCGGAACCTCCGCCCCGCCCCGCTTCAGAAAGTCAAACATCTGGCACAGCTCCTCTTGGCTTCTGCGTCGCGGCCCCGGGACCGCCCCATTCCCTGCCCCCGCGCGGAGACCCGCATATCCGCGCGGGGGCACACCGACAGGGGGGCCGGCGTCTCTTCGCCCGCGCCGGCCCCGCACCTGTCCGTTCCAACTGGAAAAGGGCGCCCCGGTCAGAGCGCCCTTTGAATTATCTGCCCGGCCTCACCGCCGCGCCCCGGAATTCGTGACGAATTCCGGTCCGTTTTCCGTTCCCGAAAAACGCCGCCTGCTCACCCCAAAACGCGTATCCCCGGATTGGAGAACTTTGCTGCCGGCCCGATCATCAGATCATGCAACGCCCAAACGAGGGCATCGACCCGGTCCGGCGATCCGGACCCGGAGAACCCCTGCGTGGTCATCCGGCCCATCTGGTCCTCAAGCTCCGAGAGGCCCCGGACATGCCGCACCCGGCCCTGTTCATAGAGCGCCGCCACCGGCTCGGCCCTTATAGACTTGCCGCGTGTCGCCCGGACGCCGCTATACGGAACCAGCGGGTCGATCGACCGCACCACCGTCTCGACCAAGTCGCCGCCCTGGTTGACCTCCGCCACCAGCCGGTCGCCGTCATGGCGCTGCATCGCCGCGATCGCCGCCTCGGCCCATTGCTTGGGCGAGGCCGCCTTGACGCTCGCATCCTCGAGCACGTAAGCCCGCCAATCCTTCGGCGGCCCCTCGGTCACGACACCCGCGACCACGATGCCGCATTCGTCCGACCCGGCATGCCCGGTCACCGGCGGGTCCACCGCCACGACGATCCGGCTGAGCTCCGGCACCTCGTCGACGCGCGCCGCCTCCAGCCCCCGGGCCGTCCACAGCGCCCCCTCGACATCCTCCAAAAGAACGCCGTCCAATTCCTCGCGCCCCTGCCGCGTCCCGCCATACCGGGCGTAAACCTCTTCGAGGAACGACTTCGCCAGATACGCCTTGTTCGCCTCTGTCGGCGCGTGGCTGTGTACCGTCGACGGCAGCCCCAAAATCTTCTTCAAGATCGGCACGCTCCGCGGCGTCGTCGTCACCACTTGGCGCGGATGCGTCCCCAGCCGCAGCCCGAACTGCAGCATGTCCCAGGTCTCTTCTGGCTTTTTCCACTTCGCCAGCTCGTCGCACCAGGCCGCGTCGAACTGCGGCCCCCGGAGCCCATCCGGGTTATGCGCCGAGAACACCTCGGCCATCGCCCCGTTCGGCCACACCAGCCGCTTGCGCGACGCCACCCAGTCCGGCCGCCGGTCCGGCGGCGAGCAGGCCAGGATCCCGCTGTCGCCGAACACCATCACTTCGCGGACCTCGTCCACCGTCTCGCCCACCAGGGCGACCCGGCGCGCCTGGCCCGGATCGAGCGGCATCGAGCCCTCGACCATCGAGCGGACCCATTCCGACCCGGCGCGCGTCTTGCCCGCGCCGCGGCCGCCCAGGATCACCCAGGTCTTCCAGTCTCCCTCGGGCGGAAGCTGATGCTCCAGCGCCCAGAACTCAAAAAGATAAGGGAGCGCCAAAAGCGCTCCCTCACCCAGACCCTCCAGGAATGCCTCAACCGTCTCCGGCGGCGCGCAGGCAAGCCAGGCGGCGCCCGACTTCAGCGCGTGCGGCGTCGAAGTCGATGGCGTAGGATCCGACGACCCCTGCTTCTCTCTTGCGCTCATCGGCAACCCTGTTCCTCTCCTGCACGACCGTCTTCCAGCCCGTCGACAGCTCGTTGATCGCTGTCCGCACGGCCGGAAGGGCCATGTCTTCATCCTGTCGTAATTTGCTGAGCATATTGCCGAGGATGACCCCGGCTTCCTTGAAAAGGTCTTCTGCCACGGCGAGATTTTCGTCCACGGCAACTCCGTCTTCGATCGGCTTAATTAAAGTCATTATATGTGCCTGCCTCATGCTAAAGCTCCGCACGAGAGAAATGAAAAAGCGGTCGCGGGGTGAGTGCCCCGGGCCGCTTGCCCATTTCTTCCAGCATGGCAGGTTTCTACTCTGGAGCGTTCGCAATGTCAAGATTAATTTGAATTAACAAAGGCTTACGGGCGAAAGTGTTAACAATTGGTTAACGCTACTGGTTCGCCCGCTCTGCCTCGATCGCCCGCCAGCGGGCCACATTCTCGTTGTGTTCGGCGAGCGTTTCGGCGAAGGCATGGCCCCCTGTCCCGTCGGCGACGAAGAAAATATATGGTGTCTCATCAGGGTTTAGCGCCGCCTCGATCGACGCCAGACCCGGATTCGCGATCGGTGTCGGCGGCAGCCCGCGGATGACATAGGTGTTGTACGGTGTCTCGCGATTGAGCTCGCTCTGCCGCAACCCGCGCCCCAGAACGCCCTGTCCGCGCGTGATCCCGTAGATCACAGTCGGGTCGGTCTGCAGCCGCATATCCTGGTTGAGACGATTCACGAAGACCGAGGCGACCTGCCGGCGTTCGTCCGGAACGCTGGTTTCCTTCTCGATGATCGAGGCCAGAATCAGCGCCTCTTCCGGCGTGTCGATCGGGAGATCATCGGACCGGTTCGCCCAGGCCTCCGCCAACCTCCGCCGCTGCAGCGCCTCCATCTCCGCCAAAAGCGTGCCACGGTCCGCCCCCCGCGTGATCTCGTAGCTGCCGGGCGCCAGGTAGCCCTCGTCCGGCACCGCCACCGCACTCCCCGTCAGGATATCGATCGCGTTCAGCCCTTCGGTGATCTGCCAGCTCGTCGCCCCTTCCGAGGTCACCACCCGGTAATCGGTGTCTCCGCGCGCCTTGGCGGTCTCATAGACCTCCGGCGCGTCCTCGGCCGGGTCGAAATTCGCAAGCTCCACGAACCGCTCGGTCGCCGGATCGAGTTCGCGCACAACCACCGAGGTGCTGTTCACGCTGATCCGGTAGACGATCTCGGTCCCGCAGGTGTTCTGCCCTGCCCGCGTCACGATATCGACGATACTCTCCATCGAGGATCCGGGCTGCACCAGAAAACTCCCCGCCTTCAGATCGCCCGACTTGCCCGCGTAATCCGCGCCCACCCGGAAGATCCGCGCATTGCTGATGGCCCCCTGATCGGCCAGATCCTGCGACACCTGATACATCGTCGCCCCCGAGGGCACCCGCACGCAGATCGCCTCCGCGAGCGGCCCCTCGCCGCGATATTGCGACTGCGCCCAGCCGATGAAGCCACCCAGCCCGATCAGGATCACGATGAACAGCGTCAGCGCATTCGACGCGATATTGCGCCACATCAGCCGGTCACCCGCCCCAGCACCAGCGAGGCATTGGTGCCGCCAAAACCGAAGGAGTTCGACAGGGCCACGTCAATCCTGCGCTCCTGCTTGACCTTCGGCGCGAGGTTCAGCGCCGTCTCCACCGCCGGGTTGTCGAGGTTGATCGTCGGCGGCGCCACCTGATCCCGGATCGCGAGGATCGAGAAGATCGCCTCGATCGCCCCCGCAGCCCCCAAGAGATGCCCGGTGGCCGATTTCGTCGAGGACATGGTCGCCTCCGGCGCCTTATCGCCCAGCAAACGCTCCACGGCCCCAAGCTCGATCGAATCCGCCATCGTCGAGGTGCCATGGGCGTTGATGTAATCCACCGCCTCGGGCTTCACGCCCTCCCGGTCGAGCGCGGCCTGCATCGACCGCCGCGCCCCGTCGCCATCCTCCGACGGCGCCGTGATATGGAACGCATCGCCGGAAAGCC
>JAAUYH010010630.1_pt1 | contig 24340 bp, 12 predicted proteins | sample 7278061 | NCBI WGS metagenome assembly JAAUYH01 (sample SAMN14350203, study PRJNA611818) | marine sediment metagenome | isolation source: surface marine sediment (0.6m) | place: French Polynesia: Moorea | collected 2018-08 | reverse complement strand
TTTCCGGTTCGGCAGGAGCTGGTGCTTCGTCCGCAGCCGGAGTTTCTTCGGGCTTCTCTTCTTCGGCAGGAGTTTCCGGTTCGGCAGGAGCCGGTGCTTCATCCTTTTCTTCCTCAGCAGGAGCAGGCTTCTCCTCTTCGGAAGGCGCAGCGTCCTCGGCCTCGGGGGCCTCAGGAGCGGGTTCTGTCTCAGCGGGAGTAGCTTCTGGTTCATCTTCCTTCGCAGGCTCTTCAACTTCAGGTTTGGGTTCCTCCGCTGGTTCGGTTTCGGGTGCGGGAATCACAGGCGCACTACGAGACGTAACCTCAGGTTCAGGTGCTGGTTCCGGAGCCTCAGCTTTTTTTTCTTCAGATAATTCGACTTCTGGCGCAGCCGATTTCGATTCCTCAACAGTCTCAGTTTCGGCAGGCGCTGGCGCGGGTTCCTCAACTTCTTTTGGTGCCTCCGGTTCAGCTTCCTCGGCGACCTCCGGCTTCTCTTCAACAACAGGCTCAGGCTTCTCCTCTGTGGCAGGCTCAGGCGCTTCTTCCTTCACCTCCTCTTTCGCTTCAACTTCAGGAGCAGCAGCCTCGACTGGGGCTTCTTCCCCTTCTACCTTCTCCGGGGCTGGAGGCTCCTCGGCAGGTGCCGGGGCAGCTTCTTCTGGCTTCGCCTCGGCCGCTTCTTCAACTGGCGCAGGGTCAGCGGGTGCCGGTGTTTCCTCTGGGGCAGCTGGGGCTTCCACTTCAGCTGGTGTTTCCTCCGCGGCAGCCGGAACTTCCTCCTTAACCGGTGCCGGCGACTCTTTTGGGGCATCCGGTGTTTCCTCAGCGGGAGCTGGTGCTTCCTCCTCAGTCGGTGCAGGAGTTTCTTCAGGGGCAGATGATGGCTCTGGCTCCTTAGCAACGCCTTCAGGCAATTCTAGTTCTCGCGATTCGATCTTAGTGCCATCGCCTTTGTGTCCGGGAGTAACAGGAGAACCGGTATCATTTGCGACCGGAGCAGTGTCATGAACGATGGAAGCCGCAATATGTTCAGGTGCATCGGGAGCTGGTGGCGCACCTTCATCAACAACAACAGTGTCCGGTGCATGTGCGCCGATGGCAGGCTCCTCCGCGGCATCGGCGTCCGCATCAGCAGTTACTTTTTTGAGCGCCGCAATGTGCTGTTCTAACAGTGCATCCCCAGAGGGCAACTCGTCAAGCACATTATCTTCTGGTGCTTTCTCGACAACTGGTTCTCCAGCTACGCCATCATTCGGCACAACAACAGTTTCGATGTTGAGTCCTCTGTCAGATTGTTCAATGATAGTGGCAGGTTCCTCCTCCTTTTTTCCTTCGATTTGGCCTTGAGCGGCCTTATCTTCAGGCTCAGATACAACTGGGGTAGATTCAGGTTGACTCATGCCAAAGTCGAGGAAGTGCTTCGCGACGCTTCGGATCATACCCATAGTACGACGTTCCACGACGCCAGCGGACAGTTCAGCAATATGCTCCCTGACTTTCTGCGTGATCTCAGGCGGTGCACGAGTTCTGAGTTCATGACGAACCAAGGCAAGTTCCCTTTTCGTCGTAGCCAACTCGGTGCTGACCTCATTCAAGTCATCCTTCAATCCATCTCTTTCCTCAACCAACGCTCTCTTTGCCAATCTCGCCGCCGACAAATCCGCAGAAAGGGTGCCCTTCTCTCTCGCCAATATCGCCGCCTTAGATGCCGATTCGTTCGCCGCTTTCTTGGCACGTTCAAATTCGCGTCTCAACCTAGCGACCTCATCAACACTCTGCGTGAGGGCAGAGTTGACCAATTCATGACGTCTCTTCAACTCAGCTAATTCGCCACGAGCAGTAGCCAGAGCAGCTGCCAATCCTTCACTCTTCTGACTCAAAGCATCTCTCTCCGCCGAAATGGAAGCCGCAGTAGACAAGGCATTGTTTCTCGCAGTCAACGCAACTCCAATCTCTTCCTTTGCATGAACGGAAACAGCGTCCAACGTTTGAGCATACTGTCTCAGACGACGTTTCACGGACACCAATTCGGTTTGAGCATTGGACAAAGCACTCTCCACGCTGACCAAGGCACGGTTAGCCTCACGAGCCATCGCAGAAGTGGATTTAGAAAACAGTGAGATGAAGTTGTTTGTGTGGGGAAGGTGACTAAGGAGCGGGGTAGGTGGTAGATATATAGGATGTGTAGAGTCAAACAAATTGAGCCAGGTCACCGACCAAGAGAGAGCGTAAGACACCTGCCACGAGTGGTGGGTGCTGTAAGGCGAAAAGAATAAAAAATCGAAAAAAATATGTAACGAGACAGAGTCCAAAACCACCAATGAAACGAGAGTGTAGTCGAATCAACTAGCAATCCGCATCACTAAAGTGACCCTTCCAAAATCAGTGGCACACAACCATCGAATGAAGACGTGCATCAAACTGTATGTGGACTCGAATGCTACAATTACCAGCGGATAATCGACAATCGAGTGGTCTGACCTCGCGCACACACTGCCCGAAATGGCGTTTCGTAGAAAAACAAAGAGTTGTGTGCGTGCAATGCGCAGATCGAAGACACGAGCGATACGCTGCAAGGAGCAGAAATCGCACACGGCGACTGTACAATACTGTGCACATCAATCGGGCGTGCTCGCTGTGCCCGCTGTCCAAAACTAAACTGCGTAGGAGCGGAACACAGACAAATGGGAAGACACCTTTCGCACTCGAATGACTGACTCAACTCGAATAACCCTCGGACACGCTAAACTGCCGCGACACGCATACTATATCTCGCCGAAAAATATTATCGATCAGCACTAAGCCAGCATTGCCACGGCGTCTGGCAACGGGAATCACACTTGGCTATCGCACCGCATATGCCCCCTACCTTCACACCATCTCAAGTGTGCCACTGTACCCTGGACGACGTAGGCAGGTGTTACCTCGGATTTCTGTCGGTCGCTGGTCGCAATCCAACAAGTGTTGTCGTCATTGCTGACTGCACACATTGTGCTCACCCATATTGTTGCCAACTCTAACGCGCACATCCATCAATTAGCAGATATTCCTTTCGTTGCTTCCGTCTTCCGCCTACCTCCTCATCTGCGTCAATCCACTGATTCACTTTGGCAAGTGGAATTCACTTGGCAAATACAGTGCTGTACTGTGAGATCTAACAAAAATACATTTAGCAACACTGAGTGAGATTTAGAGTGCAAAGACAGTTACAGTACAGTTTAGATTAAATTCATACTGTAGCACAATCGAAATCACACAGTCAGTGTTGGCACACAAACATAAGTGAGTTCCACCCTATGCACGCTCATTTATGTGTGAGCATTTTGCGACATTCCGACGAGAAATGCGCAATTTTCAATTACAGCGCATCAAGTCACTATGCCATGGAGAAAAGAAGAACGCAACTTGCTCGATTCCCCGATCATTCTGCGCGTTCGCGATCCCGATCTTCAATGCCGTTGTAATATTCGACATTGTGATTCTCAAACGAACAGCGCCCCAAACTTAACGAACAACGCATGTTCCGAGAATAGCCCCTTGTATCGGTTTTGTACTAGGAAACCATGAAACGGCATCCGCCCTCGATTATCGACAGGGTTAAAACGGGCTTCATGACCGAGCATCTCGTCCTGTCCTGTCCTGCACCAGTACAGTACAGTACAGTGCTTATGGAACTGTGGATAATTGTAATTCTCGAATGGTTATCTCGTTATTAACTCTCTATTACGTTCTGTACTTTTCGCTTGATTCCAAGGCAAAAATGTAATCCCAATTGATTATTCGATAGATTGAATAGACCTACAAGCAATCTACAAGATTGACAAGTTTGAGCAAAAATCTCGCTCGCTCGCTTGCTCAATAAATCTCACTTATGGAATAATTCCCCTAACCTGTGATTTCGGACGTACAACCAAGTAAGCTAACTCGTCGCTTCCACTGACTTTTCGGGAATAGAGATCGTTAACTATTTCGTGGATAGTTCGTTCAATGCGATTCTGAGCTGAATTAGATCTTTCCATGTTTCGTCTTCCCTCTGTTGTGTTCATTACATCATTCACGCTGTTGATGGTTCCTATTCGAAGCGAGGATGAAAATTCGATCACTAGTTTTCTACTAGAACAATTTACTTGTTTTTCTTCGTTATCTTCCGGAGAGATTCAAACATGTTCCGAAAATATTATATACGATACACTACAAAAGAGTTGACGTAATATTTAGTCTCCTCTTCGTGCCTACTACAATCAACAATTCTGCCTGAAATAAACCCATATCAAGTTAGCATCAAGGTTAACGAGCATTAGGGAACAAAATACGATTCACCAATAATTATTCAAGTTGTAAGAAATCACATAGAACTCTAGAAGCATTCCTCGCAGAGGCACTTATTCTCCTGATGTTTTCGGATATTAGTAAGAACTTTGTCCTGTTCTGTTTCAGAGGTAAACTAAAAGGAAATGATCCTTCAATAAATGTGATCAAAGCTCTAATATCTAAATTGTGAAAAAATATCTGCCTAAATGTTATGCATCTATTTCTGCTTTTAAACTGTTTACTTTCAACGATATGGTTGCATAATCTGTAGTCATTGATTCTATGGATGAAGTCAAACGAGCAATGAGTCCTCGGTCTGATTCTAATACATGCTATCCTACATCGATATTACAAAGTCACTATCGACTGTCACTTTTTTCTCTATTGCTTTTCGATTCACGATCTTTGGTTTATTTAACGAATATTGCTGTTCTTGATTGCCCTATGTTTCGAACTAACTTCCCCTCTTCCTTCGTTTGGTCTTGACAGATTTATGTCGTATTATTTAATTTCTATGAGCTCTAATTTAAACAACTTCGTGTTCTTTATTTCGACTTTTTCCTCTTATCTAACGGTTATCACTCACGTTTTTGCTCTCCTCGTAGTTTCTCCTCTATAACGGAAAATGTGGGCTGATATTTTTAGCACAACAGCGTATTTCCTAATGTGTCTAATTTGATTTGCATTTTTTATTTGGTCCAATCATTTCTGAGTCTCCTATAATGGTCGATAATAATAGAGTCGAACAAATATACTGTACCAACTGTACTATCACACTCACACGATGACGTAGGTGCGGAGAGTGGAAGAAAGTGGTTGTGCCTGCCCGTTTGCGAGTCGCAGAAGACACGTCACGATCAACGGAAAGCGGACAGTAACGAAGTGCGGTGTCGGCGACGCTGTGAGAAGCGCCGAGCTGTAAAAGTCCTCACGTTCCCGTCGTAGAAATGATGATCGATGAGAAGAAAGTCGAGCGTGAATGTATATTACTGTTAATGTAAGTGTTTAGAAATCACGTACTTCCGAATCGAACAAACTATTACACCTATTTTGTCCCGCGCCACCAAAATTAGTACGTCGCACAATTTTATTCTCACCTTCTCGTTACAGCCGTGGTGTCACCGCTTACGCAATCATAGTCCCACCTTCGCGCCGACTGCTCTTAACCAACTCTCTGACAAGATCACGAACCTCATTACTGTAACTTCGACGTTATTGCTGTGAGTCCGCTCCAGTACTAACTTCCCCGCTCAGGGGCGCTGAGATCTAGGTACATGACTTTTCCGCACGCGGATTGTTTTCGTCCGCAAATCGGAATTATCGATTCGTTCACTACCTGCTCTTCGACGCAGTTCACTCTCCACAACAACAGTCTAACACAGGCCTACGCACACCCATAACACCAGAAGGATCCATGTAGAATACAAAGTTTACTAGAATAGCTAACACCACAAACTTCAGGGCACGAAACACTAGGCCGCCTGTTTCTTCGCCTCGATGGCGTCGTACTTCTGCACGGCCTCGAGCAACTTGTCGTGGACGTCGACGAGTGCGACGGCGGTCTTGACCTTGCCCTTGTTCTCGGTGACACTGTCGAGGATCTGCACGACGGCGTCACGCAGGTCGGCGCCGCTGCGCTTCTCGGCCTCGAGAGCGTGGCAGCGTCGCTCACTGGCGCGCAGCTGGTCGACGAGGCGCACGAACTTGCCGCGGAGGGAGCCAATGCTGGCGGCGGCCTCGGCCTCGGCCTGCACGCAGGCGCGCTCCATGCTGTCGGTGTCGGGGTGCATGACTGGTGCTGGGGCCATGGCTGGTTCGGTGGTGATGCTCGTTTGGCGGGCGAAGCGGTATTCAAATGGGCTGGTAAGTTGAATTGAAAAAGGCATACAGCAGCACGTGAGAGATCACACGCAAATAGGGCGCGTGTGATTGGGCGCCTATGGGAGGCCACGTTTTCGGCTTCTCATTCTTGCATGTATTGCCTCTCACTGCGTCCGGGGACGCTGCGCGCACAATGAAAGTGCGTCATCCCGCGCATTAGTGCGGAATCGTCAGACGTGGGCGGGATTCACCTCGTATGCAGCATGCGTGCTTGCATGCATGTGCCATGCGTCACCGTGTTCGCTGCGCCGCGGTAGCAAGCGTGTGGTGCGTTGCCATGTGATGCAATGCGCGGCAACTCGATCCAGAGATACGTCAATCACCAGTGGGGAATGTAGCGTGGTGGCGGCGGCGGCGGGTTGGGCGGTGGGAAGCGCATCATTAGGTGCGTCACGAATTCCACTGTGCTGATGAAGTCGGAGTCGACGAACACGGCGCCGATGAGCGCCACCATACTGGTACCTATCTCGCGTGTCGCACGCTTCGTCAGGTCGTCGTCCGGATGCTCGCTCAACTGGTGCGCATAGAGCTGTATGGCGCGACGCAGCGCCGACCAGTGGAAGGTGCTGCAGATGAAGCCGCGGTTCAACCCATAGGCCATCGCGTACCGCGCGAGCACCTCGTCGGTGCTGCAATACAACGGCGGGCGCCCGTGCATCGCCGCGACGTACTGCACGAACGCGCGCCCGATGCGACGGAGCCCGTAGCCCAAGTTGCTCAGATTCCGATGGTACGACGACACAATCGACGTGAGCAGGTTGGGCGACGTGAACTCGTAGCCTAACACGAACTTCACGTCCCCCTCCCACGGCGACATCGGCACGTTGGGCGGCCACTCTGGGATCACATGGTAGTAAACGTCGAACAACTCGCGCCGCTCGAACGCTGGAATTTCCTCTATTACCTCCAGTGCCAATAACAGGTCGGCCACGGCCATCACCCCGCGTGGGTTACTATACGTTGTCATCTCGGCTTCTAACAGAGCGCCACAATAGGCGTAAAATAACGCCACCAGCTCCGTCTCGCCCAACGGTTCCATTTCTTCCGGCTGCAACACGTACACCACCTGTGCTAGGTTCTCGTCCGACAAGCCTTCCTCGTCGCTCGTGTCGATGTGGCGCTCCTCGGTCGCCGCAAACTTGGTGTGGTACAACGCCACCACCAGCGCGCTCGAATAACGCCCCATGCTCACATACTTCCGATACTTGCAGTCGTTCCAATCGCCAGAGGTTAGCCACTCCAATACGTCGTCGGGTATGCGCGCGATCACCTGCAGTGTCTCGTCGTTCATGGCGTGGTGTTCACACAACCCTACGCCAGAATTTTTTTGCTGTGCGCTGGAATTGCGTGCAGGTGCCTTTTCTACGGCAGATTAGCGAATGGAAAACAATCGCACATGTTTCTCATCTTGTGCACTCGAAACGGCCGTGTATTGACTGCGCCACTGCAAACACATAAGATTTGCGTCCTCTAGCTTTTACTCCAATTTCGGCGCTACTCTAGGTCAACCACATCGCGACACATGCCGTAGTACTACTGTACTTCTAAGTTACAGCTCAACTCGAAAACGGTTTGTGCCGGTCAGCACCACGAGTTATGTAAATAATCGTCGTTTCGAATCTTCGTCCTACCCGCACTACGGATCTGCACCGGTACAGTGCAGTGCAATCGATCTTATCGTGCAGATATTTCACATGTACTAGACGTGTACTGTACTGTACCAGATTTGGGTGAGAACATGATGAAGACGAGATACAATATTCGAAGAATGCGCACTTTCCACCTATAAACTATTCAGCTTCCGTGCCGTAGCGAGTTCCTCCGTGCCCCTGTGCCTGCCACGCGAAGTGTGGCGCATCGACATTCATACGTTCGCGCGTGCACACCTTGCTATTTTCCGTACCCACGACCGATAACTCAGTTCCTGCAGAATTGTGTACATGTGTACCGGTACTTCGAAAATGCCTAATGATTATGAAATGATACAATCGATACCACAACTTCACACCTCTCAGAACATCACAACACTCAAAACAACTGATAGCATCATTCTAGATATTGAGGCGGCAGCGGCGGAAGAACGAAAGATCTCACAAGTGTAGCAGCAGTGGTAAAATCGGAATCCACAAACACCGCCCCAATGATGGCTAGCATCGCATTGGCCAGTTCGGTAGTCGCACGGTAGGTGATTACGTCGTGGGGATGGTCGCACAGCCGTGTGGGATATTCAGCGATGGCCTTATAAAGTTCGGGCGAATCGCCAATCAGGCTGTAAAGGCGTCGATGGAGCCGATGGTTCATCAGGCATCCCGCGAGAAGCGTTTCCAGGCGGTAATAGGTTGCCCGAAGTCTGTTCACTGCAGCGACATACTCGACGATGCGACGGCCGATTTCGCGGATTCGACTGCGGTATCGAACCAAACGCCGATTGAACACCGACAGCGAGGGAATGAGCAGGCCGCTATTCTTGAACGTGTACCCAAACTTCTTCGATATCTTCGACTCGAGAAACGAGGGTGGTCTGCTGAAAGTCGACGGTGGCATGATGGTCTCGAAGCAGATGTAGTACCCCGTGTGTTCCGAGTGGTCGAACAATGGCATCGCGTTGATGACGTCCAGTGACAACAGGAGTTCCGCCACCGCCATCACCCCGCGCGGGCTTTCCACGCAGGTCATTTCGGCTTTACACAACGCCCCGCAATACGCGTAAAACAGTGCGACCAGTTCTGGCAGCGATAGCGGTTCCATTTCCTCGGGTTGTATCACATACACCAGTTCGGCTAGGTCTTCGTCGGATATCGATGTGAAGGTCAGTTGCGCTTCATTCGCGGCGGCGACGCTGGCCGTGTAGATGGCGTCATAAGGCAACTCCTCATTCACAGAGCTCCGCACTTCCTGTAGTCTGATTAGCAGTGCGGTCGTTTGCCGCCCGACGTTTTCGTAGTGTTTGAATTCCACACTGTACGACTCGCCGTCGTGGAAGGACTCAATCACTTCCTCCGGGATACGCGCAAGCACGGCTCTCGTCTCCTCGTTCATTTCGCCGTGCAGGTTGCTGACTCTGCTATCCCCCGATTTTTTCGGCTGCCAGCAACTTTGTTGTACAGCACAGCTGGGTTTGTGCGATTGACGAATCGCATTGCGCCGCGTATTTCTTTTTTTTTCACATGCACACCACCACTTTCTACACCTCACCCATCTGCAAACAGCTGGGCGAAGCGATGCCCTAGCTAGCCTACTGTGTTATACGCTAAATCAACAACCTTGGTAACCTTGTTCAGACGGTGTTCGTTGTGTGATTATACTGCATGGTAATCTACAACACTTTGCATGAACATAAGATCCTCAATTCCTTTTCTCCCACTCTGATGACTAATCGTCGACTATGAGGAGTTCCCTTCTTTACTACACCAGTATCAGTAGTTCTAGATGATTAGTAGTCAATCTGAAGGCTTTGGCGTAGATAACAAATCGTTGAAACGTTTCATGTTAGCATTCGATACTGTACATCGAATGTCGTTCCCCACCGAGATACTGTACGGAACTATCCAGATTGTGTGCTGTATCAATCTTACTCGGTCGATTGCGGACATCGGATACAGAGTTCTAAGTGGACTCGCTCATACTTCATGAACAAAAGGAAAATGATGAGAAGCGGGTGCATGCCCATTCCAACCAAATCATGTTTCAGAGTCATGTTGCGGGTTTTGCAAGTTTGTCCCAAATGATTTGTGGCCTGCCACGCGGCGTGCGCCATTTCCGCGTGCGTCTGCCCGTGCGTCTTCTGGGATTTCGCGGGCGTATCGGCGCAGTTGAGGCAGCGCTTCAAGGCGTGGTTGTGAGGATGACGAGGCAGAAAGGCTGCATCCTGCAGCAATACTGTACGTTGCATCGCATCAGAACATGAGCAAGCCTGGAGAACGTGTGGTCGTCAACACTATGCCAGTGGGAAGCGGAATTTGGCTGATGTCACAAGAGCGACAGCAGAGCTGAAGTCGGAATCCACGAACACGGCGCCAATGACGGCCAGCATGGCGTTGGCCAGTTCGGCGGTGGCTCGCAGCGTCAATACGTCGCGGGGATAGTTGTGCAGTTGAGTGGGATAGTTGTAGATGGCGCCGAACAAGCCAGGGAAATGACTGAAGCACACCAGGTTGCGATGGAGCTCATGCCTCACTGCATATTGCGCGAGATTCTTCTCACTAGTCAACAGACCCATACTCTTACTTACCCCTGCAACGTACTTCACGAGGCGGCGCCCTATCAGGCTGAGTCGTGTGCGATACACAGACAAGCGTGTGTACTTGATCGCAAACACGGCCAGCACACTTGGGTTGGTGAACGTATACCCGATGTTTTCTATGCAATCCGCGAGGCCCGTTGGGATGTACATTTTCGGTTCCTCTGGCATGTGCTGCACCAACTGGCTGAACAGCGGCATCGAGCTGATAATGTTGAGTGATACGAGTAGTTCGGCCACCGCCATCGCTCCGCGCGGGCTCTCCACGGCCGTCGTTTCGGCATTGAACAATGCGCCGCAGTACGCGTAGAACAGCGCGACCAGTTGTTTCGCCGACAACTGCTCCATGTCGTCGGGTTGGATCACATACACTAACTCGGCCAGCTCATCCTGCGGTATCGAGGACGAGGACAACGGAAATTCATTCGCTGCGGCGGCCGTTTGCCCCGCTTCGTGCAGTGTGATTATGAGTGCGGTCGTGCGGCGCCCGATGGTGTGGCAGCGCGAGAACTCGAAGTTATACGTGTCGTCGGTGTACAATGATTCGAGCACCTCCTCAGGGATGCGCGCGAGCACGGCTCTCGTCTCGGCGTTCATTTCGCGTCGGAAGGCGCAGATTTCGCGTTTCCCTGTTTTTCTGCTTGTTGGGTCTGGCAGCAGGCAAGTGCGATTCACGTATCGTGATGCGCCGTGTTTTTTCTGGTTTTCTTCTGGTTTCTGCCCTCCCTACCCCACCCACGTGCCAATGGCTCGGTGGCCTGGCATATTGTGTGGTACAGTAACAAACTGAGGTACAGTATCTCAATGTGCTGTGGTTGCCTGCTGCGGCGGTACTGTACATGCAAGTGTTGGCTACACCGCTTCACGCAACGAAATGTGGGTGACGCATTGGTTTGGCATATTCGTGGCCTATCGTTGACTATGAAGGGTTGTGTTCGTTATGAAGTCATTGTTCTGTGGTGCTATTTGGCGGTCTAAAGGGGACGAGTTGGTTAATGTACGGAACGTGTTTGTGCGGTAAATGCAAACATTCGTTGTTTCGATAGTGCTTCCCATCCCCTGTACGCACCCATTTTCGTAGTGTTTGCATGTCAGAGTGATTTAGATACAGATGTTAGTCGAAGTGTACTGTGGGTACGTTGTCGGATACAGTGTTCGAAATGAACTCGAATACGTTTCGCACACACGCCACCGGCCAACCGAGGACGCGAAGCAGTGCGCATGCCCTTTCCTCCGGTATGCACGCGGCCGGTACTGTACAGGAAATGTGTCAGAGTCGTGTCTTGGGGTTTTCGTGTTTGTTCCAATTCCAGGCGCCTGCCACGCGCCGTGCGCCACAGTGAAGCGCGTGCGCGTTTGTTCGATTGTGTGTGCGCGTTTTCCTGCGCCCAGCACTCGCTTCTGGCCCGCTCGCTCAATTGAAGGGCACGCAAGCGGCGCACTGATCCGAGCACGTTTAGGAGTGTAGCGAGCTAAGCAAGAGTCTATGGCTTTGCGAGCGAGCGCCGAGGGCCGCCGATGAATCCGATTGTTGAATTTGTTCTCACCTGAACGGCTACTACACGAGCACAGCAATACTGCACTGGGCACATACAGTAGACACCCCGTTTATCATACCTGTTTAGATACACTGCCCCCAACCCCTCATCGACAGCAATGAGTACACTCTTACTCCTCCTGACCACCTACGACCTCGGCAACTACACCTGGTATGAGCACGGCTAACACGGCGGCTGCATTGGCCGCGTCTGACTCTGCGCTGCAGGCTGCGAGGACCGAGGCGTTCGTGCTGAAGCGACGATTGCGACAGTATGCCACCACGTTGGATGCGGTGTCGGCGCGCGCGCGCGAGGAAGTCGCCATTGCGTTAGCTGCGAGAAATGAGGCGAGGAGCACCGCGAATCGCGCCGTGATGGAGAAAGACGAGGTGGCGAGCGAGCTCGAATCCTTGAAGGCTGCGCTGGATGCGAGTCGCAAGAAACATGAGGAGATGGCGACGAAGCATGTCGTGGAGCGTGATCGTGCGCTCACTTTCGATGAGGAGGCCAAGGGCTTGAGAGCAGACAACAAGCGGCTGCAGCGATTGGTCACCGAGACTGAAGCGAAGAAACACGAGGATGGCGCGCTGTTGGCGACGAGAAGCGCGGAATTGTATCGTGTCAACGGGCTGCTGAAGGCCGTCACCGAGGAGAAGGACGCGCTGAAGGACGAAAATGTCGAGATCGTCAAAGAATTAAATACGACCAAGAGAGAATTGGCGATTGTGCGACATGAGTTGGCGACACGCGCGCCGCCAGAGATTTCGCAGAATGTGCGACGTGACATCGCGGAGCGCGCCGGCGACGCCGTGGAGAGAAGAACCCTGCGAATGCTGCGTGCAATTGCGCGACACTACCTCAAGTTCAAGCTGGAGATTATAGACAACGAAGGTGTCGCCGACAAGGCCGACGTCGCCGAACGAGAGCAGGTGGAGGCGAGAGTGTTTGCGTTCGCGGCCGCGGCTGAAGACGTGATGGGAAGTAAGAAAGAGGACGACGATGTGGACAGCTTGGGCGATGTGCGTGACGCGCAGGAGATATTGCAGGAACATCTGGCGTTCATCAAACGAATGTCTGCGGTCACGGAACCAAGCTTGGGTAATGTGCAAAAGGTTGTGTATAGAATGGTGAAGGAAGAAAATGCACAGAAAGAAAAACCTGCCCCTGTAGAAGAAGAACAACCTGCGGAGGTGCAGAGCCGTGAGGCTGTGGTGAGCTCTACTCCAGCTGAAGCCGACGATGATGTCGTACTTGTTGAAACGGGAGATGCTGAGGAAAAGAAGGTTGATACCGAAGTGGCGGTGGAAGAAGTGATTAATGTTGATGCTGATATCGAAGAAGCTGAAACTTGGGACACACCTCCGACTGATGTTCTGACACAGCCTAGTGTGACACCTGAGTTTACAAGAGAGGCCGTTGATGGTTCAGCTGCCGAAAACGTGACTCAGAATGTTGACGTTGATACGTCGAGTGCACCTGTTACTGAAGTCGTTGATGATAGTGTCACTGTGGAGACAGTCACCAAAGCGGATTCGGATAAAGGACAATCTGAAGATGGGGAAGAGCCCGTTTCGCATGACAAAGTGGAGGAACCGGATGTTGCATTAGTTGACGATGTGAAGGAAAGGGGTGTTGACGTAACGGAAGCCAAAGAAGAGGCTGTTGACACGGATGAAGAAGGGCCGGAGGATGAAAGCCCTGATGTACCCGACCTCGAGACTAAGGACCAACACATCGACGCAGGCGATGACGATGTACAAGAAATAACCCGGAGTCTCCCTGCTATTATTGTTGAACCGACTGAGCCTGCAAAGGATGAGACTGAGGATCTAGCTGATAAGAACGTTGTCGAACAGGTCACAGTCGTCGAAACCGAAGTGAAAGAAAGCGTACCCGCCCCACGCGAGGAGGAAGTTGGGATATTGGTTGCCGAGGAAGTTGAAGAGATTGCTTCTGTAGAATCGGCACATGAAGCTGTGGAAAGTGAGAGTTCCATTGAGGAAGTCGAGGATGAACGTGCTGAAGTTGCCGTGAAAACGGAGGAGCCCACCGTGGGGCGTAGTGTTCCAGAAGTTGATGAGATTGTGAAAACGGATGTCGAGGAAGGAAAGACCCATCAAGAACGCGATAAAACTGCAGAGGTTGCTGCTGAACCTGAAGAGGACGGCGCTTCTCGTAGTATTCCTGCAGTAGTTGTCGATGAGTCAAATGACAAGCTGAAAACACAAGAAAAAACGGAGAGTTCGGACGAGGAACCGAAAATGACAACTGGCCAAGCCGAAGGACCTACTACAACCTCAGAGGATGAAAAGCCTGCATCGGTGAAAGAAGACGATATGAATGAGGACAGCGCTTCTCGTAGTATTCCTGCAGTAGTTGTCGATGAGTCAAAGGACAATCTGAAATCCGAAGAAAAAGACGAGAGTTCGGACGATCAATTAGAAATGACAACCGGCCAAACTGAAGGACCTACTACTACCTCAGAGGATGAAAAGCCGGCATCGCTGAAGGAAGACGGTATGAATGAGGACAGCGCTTCTCGAAGTATTCCTACAATCGTCGCCGATGAGGCAGAAGACGACGTGAAAGTAAAAGAAAAAGACGATGATTCGGACCAGGGACCGGAATTAACAATTGGCCAGGCGGTTGGACCCAGTATGGAGGTTGAAACACCTGCGCCGTTGCAGAAAGACGATGTGACTGATGCAAGTGAAACTGATAGCCTGGTCGAGGGTGAAGCTGTCGAATCCCCGCATGGAATCATATCAGAATCGGAATCCAGCACTGTTCCCGAAACACAAATCTCCGACGTTGAAAAAATCGATGTGCTGAAGTCGACAGGCATCCCTGCTGGTAAGGTGGAGGATGATGCTACCTCGCCTGATGCTGTCGTGGAAGTGACCCGCGCAGTGCCTGTACAAAGCTTAAGCGACTCTTGGAAGAGCACTGAAAACGACGCCAGTGCGACGCTTTCTGAAACCCCGCAACCGAGCGATATGGAGGAGAAAACAACCGAGAAGGAGCAAGACATTGAGTTAGAAAAGGCTGCGAAGCGCGAACGAAAAGAACTACGCCGAATGGTGGATGAAGCCCGCAATGTCATATTCGAGGTGCGTGATGTTATTCGTGAGGTGCGCAGTGTTGTACTCGATGTCAGAGACCGACGTGGGCCAGCGAGTGACAAGGCCACGCTCGGTGCGGATACCACTGGTGTTTCCGAGTGCGAGAATGCGTCGAAAAACGTGATGGACGTGCTCGACGACCTGGCAGATGAGATTGATGTCGCGGAAGTTCGAATTGACAGCATGAAGAGCATCGATCGGGTCATACCAACATCGATGAAGCAGTCGGTGTCTTCGACGGATGGCAGTGCGTCCTGGCCTAGCGCGGAGTCGGTGAAGGATTCCACTTCTAGTGAGAAACAGAGTGAAGCGAAGGCGGAGAAGGAAGTTCCTACTAGGCGGCGGGGCCTGGGTGGGCCGCCGCCTGGCACGATAATGGAAGACGACGAGGAAGACGAGGAAGAAGATGGCGAAGAACCCCCAGTGCAGAGAAATGACCCTGATGATGGAATCACGGTGCGGGAGGTACCGCCGGGGCTGAGTGAAGCGCAGAATACGCAGCCAGCGAATAAGCAGAACGTTGAAGAACTTGACATTTCTGCGGAGCCCGTCGAAAGCGCAGATGAGGAAATCGACGTTTCTGGGCCGGTGATGGGCCCCGGGGTGTACTCGTCGGAAGACGACGATGAATCGGACTCAATCTCGTGCGACCTCTCGGTCAGCACAGACTCGTTTGAAGATGACGATGGTGAGGAGGAATACGTGTTTGGGATCCCGCGACGACCTATGTGGCCTGGCAATGGCACAGTGCCCGGACCCAGCAGTTCGCCGAGGATGTTCTTTGGAAGAATGCCGCCTAGAGCAAGACACACGTTTCGCTAGAGACTTAGATTAGTAAATGTGCGCGCGTGCAAAGATGTGCGCACTGTTGGCTGGCGATTTTGGACCTGCATCGGTCGTGTGTGTTTCACTTCGAGTACTCGTAGTTTGGGTGGCAGTGGCAAAGCGGAAAAGGCTGGAGCGGTTGCCGATAAGGCGCTTCACTCTTGGTTGAAATGTCGTATCATCAATAGCTTGCACAGAAACTCGGCGAAACCTCGTTTGCCTCATTTGTAGTTAACGAGATTTACGGTCAACCGCAATGCAACGTGGTGGGAGAAACTGTTACTCTCATGAGAAAGTGCGACCCGGCGATGCATTGAAGGAATTTCACGATAGGGCACATCCGTCACCATTGCGAAACACTGGCTGTACGTCAATGCAGCTCTGGTTTGCAAGGACAGGTTAACAAGGCATGTGGTCCTTCGAAATAAATTCGTGGAAACACAACACTTTCTCTCTTCCTTTTCTCACTGATTCTCTCGTTTACTGTGATAGTAAAATAGAGTACCGCGTGTTTATCCAGGCGTCTCAGACTCGAACTTGGCTTGAAAATCTTGGAGTGACTTGAATCGACAGTAACAGGGCTGCTCCCTGTATGTCGTGGGTATAGGAAGTTCGCTTGCGACAAAGCGAAAGTCGGGGAATCGAATACTACTCGGCTTCTCTTGGATGCACCTCGTATGAACTCTTTAGACTAACATTATCGAGTAAACGAGTCATTTCAAAGTACAGTACAGTACAACAAACATCGTGCCGACTCGGACCTTGGCATAAATTTACAAGAAACATACAGATACAGATTAACTACGCTCCGAAACAGAGAACAAGACGAATTTCTGCGCGAATACAACCAAATCTGCGGCGTAGTGGTTCAGCATTGCGAACGCATTGCATACGCGACCGAAGCCGGCAGCGTTCACTCTGTCGGCGAGACGGATGATATAGCGATTTTTGTCTTCTGGATGAGCACTCAAACTAGTCAGGCTTAATCCGCCGGCTGTGTGCACCGACCAGTCGTGCGTGTGGCTCAACTGTGAGACTGGCGTGAATGTTTCAATGCAGTCACCTCTGGCCTCGCAAACCTCCCGATATGACACCAATCGACCGTTGGTTTCCCGAAGCAAGTGGCCATGTGTTCCGCATGGGAGACCCGAAACTGGCAGACACAGAACTCTCGCTGCACCGCCATGCACTAGTGCATGATGTGAAAGGCCCTGTTCCTTAAGCCATGATGTCGCTACGCAGGGACGTTTCATGTCCGGCGAGATACTGGGCGATGGGGAAGTGCTCGGCCAGCAGCTTGGCGTGGCGGGTGGCGACGAGGATTCGGATGGTTTCGGGGTGGAAGACTTGCTCGGTTTTGGCTTCGGCGGCGGAGGGGAAGGCTTCTTCACCGGTTTCTTGCTGGGCGATGCACTTGGTTTCGTGATAATCACTGCCGGTGGGGTGGTCTTCTTCGCCGCTGGTGACTTGGATGGACTTGGTTTCGGCTTTGGGGTGGTTGTGGGCGCTACAGTCGTTACCGGCCCCAGTGGACCGGAGACGAACTTGCTATCGCCACTGCACTTTCCGAGTGTCACCAAATTGTCGCCCTCCGGCCGCACATTTCTGCCAGTCACCGAATCGTGTGAACATAACGGGGTATCGAAGCGTGCGCGTGCGTTTGCGGCGGCGTTGATACATGCTTCGTAGCCTGCTTTCCCGCTGCAGTCCTCCAAGCCGTTCGCGACGAAGATGATTGCTGCTCCGCGCTTCTCCACGACGTCGCCGTCGCCGTCAAGCGAAGCCTTGGCTTGTAGCAATGCGGCCGTGATGATCTTCGTGGCTTCTTCGGTGATTCCGCGGCCGGTGGGCGAGCACGCACAAGTGAGCAAACCTTTCATGTAACGGTCGTCATCTCGCGCGAATGTCACCGCGTTCGGATCGGCGACTTGCGCCTCGGCGATGAGCAGGAGCACGAAGAACAATATGTACCGGTGCATGTGGATGGGTGTGATTGTTGCGATGCCGACGGAGGGAAAGCAGGGTGATAAATGCGACTAACGCATCTTCGATTTTCTCATGCAAGTTTCGGCGCGCTCTTTCGACTGCCAAAGCATAGACGCTCCATTCGAACGGGCGCAACGCCACGAGTGATAGTGACTGAAGGCCAAGTCATGTTATGCTCGTTCTCACGAATGTTCGGCTTTGTTTGTATTTTTAGTGAGGTAGCACCACTCGATTCGACGCGCTATCAAATGCGGTCGTGTCCTGTAGACGAATCAGAGGTGCGCAGACTCTGTGCTTGCTCGAGATTGTAGAAAGACACCTTTTCATTCGAACAAGTACGACTTGCGACCGTACAGCTGCTACCTTTTGATTTCGATTGCAGTGATCAAGTGAATGAGATTTCAATCTCATTCTCCTTCACATCTGGCACACTTGAGTAACCATGCTTGTTGGCTAAGATATCTGCCCTCTTCTATCACTTGCGACGATTGTTCCTCGTTGTTTTTTGTGAAAGATACAAGAAAGATTTGGGTAACTTGAAGCGTTTCGATGTAATTGATTTGCGGCCTCGTGTGATAACGTTCTAGACTGCGACCGAAGTGTATACCGCCCTCCTAGCAACTGACTTGGTGACCCAGTGTGATTGTGTTATGTGCCGCGATGCAAGTGTATGCTGCCCTCCTAGCAATTGAATTAGTGATCAAGTCCAGTATTGAGAATATCGTCCTTCTCCTAATGTGAGGTCACAGCATCAATGCCGCAGCGATTCATTTCGATACTGTACTGTAGTGATGCAGTATCTCTAGAATGTGCTAACAGTGAGTTAAGGTCATCGTTTTCCTACGGATGACTGCTTATTCACCGTGTGTTGGGAAACAATGCCCCTAGGGCAATGCTTTAACACTGTACACAGCTGTCATCAATGCCATCCGCTTTTGCGATACTGCACAATACTGTAGTGGCCGTAATTCGAATTCTAGCACTGTATAGTATCGCACGCAGGAGAAGCCCTAAAATTCTTCTGCATTAAGAGTTGTTCTGAACGTATTACAAGTACAGTACTCCGAGTACAGTACCTGCCGTGGAATATTCGACCAAGCATGTCATGCCTATTGTCGACATGCATGGCGATGGCAAGGACAGTATTCTAGCAAATTTTCGTGTAATCAAATTTCTGTCTCGTGGACACAGTTCCACTGTAACATGCATGTGTTCGAGTACTGCTGAATGTAGTTAAAGATGCTTTTGTTTCCACTCAAGTTCTCTATCGAGCAGAACTTATCTGCAATCTCGAGCTCGATTCATTTTCGATATTTAAGGATCGATTTCCAACACCATCATCCGATATCCAAGTTTGCACATCTGATCTAGCTCCGATTTGCATTTTACAAAATGACCACTCTTCTACAATTGCTGTGCATTGCCGTGCTTTTGGTCATTGTACATGCCGTGAAACTGCCTGCCGACCAGTGCTTCACTCAAACGCGTGAATGCTGCTTCAAGTATAAACGATGTGGTTACGAAATCAAGACAGTTCGCAAGCCTGTGCCCTGCCCATTCAAGAAATGTGTGAGAGTGTGCAAGCCACTGTGCTCTGCAGCGTCTAGCATTCGTCCAGTTGAGAAGTGCGAGAAGGACAAGTATGGCAAGACGGTTTGTAAGACCGTTTTCGTGACAGAGAGAACCGAGAGCTGCAAGGATGTGTGTGAGAATAAGTGTACCATTGTCCCAGGTACTTGCGTGCAGACTCAGACCATCAAGTACTACAAGTTCTGCGCGAGCCTTTCGTGCGGACTGTTCAGGGGTGGCGATACAAAGTTTCCTCCCGTCATCACTGGGAAGAAACCAACAGTTATGAAGACTGAAATGGGAAAGCCGACGAAGAAGTAATGCAGGGAGTCCAGAACATGGGTTGAAGTGTTATTCGCCGTTTGTGAATATGGTTGTAATACTTGACGGGTGATCCGAACCCATTCTTTTTTATACATTTAAACTATTTGAATTTGTGTGCCAAACAACCTGCCCTATTAATCTAAAGGACGCCTTGCTTTTTAGAGCTGCAGATTCAACAGTAAGATGAAATTTGTAATTGAGAATTTCTTCTTGGTTACAGTTTTTCCCCTCGATAAAGCATACGTTTATAGGTTACAACTGTTTTGCCTGGTACTGTTTTAATCACGTTTTGATTATAATTCTATTAGTCGTGAATGACATATGTGATATACTCATCAACATACGATAAGATAGAACGCAATGGTATAAGATGAAATATCCTTGATTTAAGGTGAAGCTTGAATTGACTAATTACCATGTTCACAGACTGAAAACAGCAAAGTTCTATCTATTCGTATAATTTTCGCTCAATTCTGAATCAATTAACTGTCAAATATGGTGAGTCAAGATTCCTGCATTCGCTATAGATTGAGTTGAACATACAATATACGATTGACCAGTAAGGGTAACCATATTCATTTACTTGTGCGAAGAACAAACTTTCTTATTGGGATTTATTGTGACAACACATGGTTAAATGAAATCACAATTTGTTTTTTTACGTCTACGTCTTATATTTACTTTATGCCGTTTGCTAAATTTTTATTAGGACAATAATATACAAATTTAAGTATCGATTAGAATTTGAAGAGGAATTGTAAGAATCTGATTGAGACTAGTGTAAAAGATCTGATTCTAGTTGAATAAACTATAATTTTCAATTAAAAATAACTGGGTAAAAATATGTCAAGATGAACTTCTTGTTGTACTTGTACTGTGGGTCTCTTCAACATTTGGAGATGCCCGGATCGATCAATAATGCAAATTGTCTTGGATAAGACCTGTGAATGCTATATAAAAAACTGTGAGCCTTCCGGTAATTGACATGAACTATGCCGTGTTTCAGCTAAGTATACACTACTTTTCTGCACATCGCAACCTTATTGCTGATGGCTGATTACTATACAGTATTCGCTAGGCTACTTATGCAGTACGTGTTCTAGATCGATGTCAAGATAATCATTTTCGTTCTATTCCATTAAACAACCTTCTGAGCCACACCAGCTTGCATTGGCTCCACCAAGCCTTTGGTGCTCTTGCAATACGATGGACAAGCCTACCAGCTTGATTCGAATTGGTCTTCTTGATCAAGAAGACTTATCTCACAAGCTCATCAGCTTGTTCCTAACTGGTATTCTCCATCAGGAAAACTCAGGTCACAAAAACAGAAGTGCGACGTGTACACGAAAACGACGCAAAAACTGAGAGAATGCATTTTAGTTCACAAGTGATTGTGGTCTATGTAGAGAAAAAGCCTTAAGGCGTACTTCAATACCTAATTGGCTTGTAAGATAAACTCGAATAGTTCCAGACAGATGTTTCTCCCGTCAGTCTACTCTGTAATCAATACAATTATGCAACTCACCGGAGAGCAGTGGCTTATGGAACAAGAAAAATTATGGTCGGTGCCTAAACAAACTTAAACGGAAGTTCTGTTTCTCTACATAATGAGAGACCCGACTTCGGGATCATTAGAATATGACTGCAAAAGACACATCAGCCGCAATCCACCAGAAGATGTAATGAAAATATAAAGGCAAACTAAGTAAAAATTTAAGTATAAATAAATCTAAAATAAAAGGGACTGTGATTCAACAAGTTGGAAAGTTGTGCTGTAGGTTGTTTGTTTTTCTTGTTCATTCTGTTGTTGATTTATTCGATGAGAGCTTACATTTGTTCTCTTCTAATAAGCGGTAGCGGGCAATAGAAATGACATAGAAAGCCACATTTCTGCAAGCAGGAATTGGGATCAGGTAGAGTGTAACAATCGATCCGTGCCGGTCGACATTCAATTTTATGATTGTTGTGGAACACTTAGCGTAGGACAGAAGAACGATTGTCGTTCAAAAGGACTGTCTGGAATTGTAGGAGATTCAGCATCATTAAAAACGCCAGTTTCGGCGAATTAATTTTCAAGGAGTGAATCGAACATTTCAAGCTCGTCGCTGCGGAGCTATACAGTTATCAATTACTCCAATTTTTTTGGTTTCGGTGTTTAAAAAAGTGCATCCGACAAAGTTTCTGGAGCGTTTGTAATACTGAACGGATTGTAGGCATAACCGAAATCCAGAAATGTCAAATCTACAGTTGCGATGCAAGGACCATCAGAGATGGTATGAAATACATTGTAGAGCTTGTTTGTGCATTGTATGATTCAATATGAACACAGAAGTACGGAAACTTGTCCCCAGGATATTTTAAGGGAATGAATGAGCTATTCAGAGGCCACCACAGCAGCAGTAGTATGGACAACATTTTTTGTCCGCTATTATTGTAAAGGTAAGATAATTGAGGATATAATGCAGTGCAGAATAGAATAATTCTGTGAGCAATTGTTGATTCATGCTCTGCAGGGTAAAGGAATGGTGCAAAATTTCCTTCAGCTCCGATAAGAAGGTCGTTGATGGATGCTACAGAAATGTAGGGCTTGCTTAAATAATTTTCATGACGAGTAAGGTTGCATTCTGATGAGTTTTCTATTTGCCTTTCAGACTTAATTTTAAAGTCTAATTCCGTATCCAGGTAGCATGATAGCACGTTGTTGCAACATCAACAAGAACAGGATAAAAATGGTGATGTATTCGGATTACAGGAACCGCGTTATTTGAAGCTATGATGCTTTTGATTCGAAGGGACAGAACATCACGCGAGCTAAATGGCTGTATTCACATAATTTTTGAAAGAATTGCTCGGACTCCTCTTCTTCCGAAACGGAAAAGTTGCACTCTGATATTCGAAGTAAAGATTATTTTTAGCGTTTTGAGCAGAAGAAGCTCGGCTATGCTGATTTATCGCCCATTTGTTTTGTAATTTGCCATTGTTTCTTATTGATTTTATTCTTTTCAGTGGAATGATTCTCTTTTCAAATAGATTTTGGTAGGAAGGATTGTATTGTAGCAATTGGTAATAGTTAGAATTGTTTTTTTGAATAGTCTATATTTTAGCTTGAAAATATTATTTTACATCATAATCTGCCTTTTTGGTTCTTTAGTTATGAATTGGTGGTCCAAAGTTCCATTTTTTGATCTCCTTACCGGCAGGGTTATTTGATAGAGGTACAAAACAGGCGTTAGAGATATATCGGCTCCAATATGCATTCCTCACAATTTGTAAATGGATCATTGATCCATTTTTCTGACCCTGAGATCATTCGATATAACGTACAGTAGAATTTTTGAGTCTGTAAACATAGTGAGATGAACTTTTGGGTCTGTTATTGTCACAATATCTTTCCTGATAAAGCAGGAGAAGTTGACGGCGTTTACAGAAGTGTTCTTTTGGGCATCAAATACAAACCTCGCTACTACTCGGCTCTTGTAGCTTGCGTTATTAAGTATGCGCGAATTATGTTGCTTATCGCAGAGTATTAAGATTTATCCGAATTGGGATGTATGAACTCGATTAGTTGCAAAGCATGGATCGGAGTAAGCTCTGATGCACAATATCTCGAAATTTAGCTTTCGTTGCCGTGATATCGAATTCTTTGATGAGTGTAAGTACTCGACAGTCGAATTGTATGCATAAATGTGAGAAAAGTCGAATTATTCTTCTGTTTCGTGCGCAAACTTAATCAGTACAGCGCAGATGTCGGGTCTCGAATGTGCAAACAAGGAGAATTTAGCGTGTGTACTTAATAATTGCAAACATCCGGGATACGAAAGTATTGGCCCGGGCTTTTCGATGTACGCACACTGAAGAAGTCCAAATTCATTATGCATTTGCTTACATAGATTCAAAAGAAGCATACGCTATTGACTTGCCGTGATTTCATTTCGAATACTTCTCGAGGCTTCTTGGTCAGTTCAGCGAAAGTATTACGACAATAGTAAAGAGTATAATCTGAATAAGTCGTGATTAGACTAGATACTTTGCCCTTGTGTGTCTTAAAAATAGTAACATATCTCTGGCCACAGTTTTCATTCCAAATTCTTCAGTAAGATGTTTTTGGAATATTAGATGACAATAGCCAATCTTATCTACAAGTCTATGAAGCGATCTGAATAGTTTAAGCAAATATATAGCAGGAAATGCAACGGAAAATTTGACTGAAGTTCAACTTCACGAGGTAGTTCGATTACCCGATGTTAATTAACTTGTGATACCTCCGTAGTCCACACATCAAATCCCATTATTGCAACGAGTGCTTTCAGCAGCTTTGCTTAACTTGGGAGAGCTGTATTAAAGTTGTGCATGAGTTGATTTTTCTCCGATTGCTTCTTGCCATCTGCCAGAAATTGAGTTTCAAAAGTTGGGGTTTCAGTTTCAACGTCCTTCATTGTAATAACAAAAGGAAAAGAGATAAGGTAGGCTCATCTGGTCCATCCTCGTCAAGAATCACTTACCAAATCTTCAGGAGAAAGAGATTTTCTATCTCTTTCCTTCAAGCCTTATCAGTTTCTG
>JAAUYH010236967.1_pt1 | contig 24352 bp, 17 predicted proteins | sample 7278061 | NCBI WGS metagenome assembly JAAUYH01 (sample SAMN14350203, study PRJNA611818) | marine sediment metagenome | isolation source: surface marine sediment (0.6m) | place: French Polynesia: Moorea | collected 2018-08 | reverse complement strand
GGGCTTCGGGTCGAACCGGCGCCTTCCCGGCACCAGTCCCCACGGCCTGCCCGTGGTGCCGTCGACCACGAACAACCCGTCCTGGCCCGGGGGCGGCAGGGTCTGTTTGAAGGTGCATCCCGGTTGCAGCCGCCCGCGGATAGCGGGGACAGGAGCGTGGCCTTCCGGGATACCTCCATCGAAGGACCGGTTTGCAGGCAGGTGGCCGGCGGACACCAGCAGGGCGCTGCCAGGATCCCCGGATACTTCATCACCCAGGTAGGGGCGATGCCCGGTAGTCCGGTACAGCCTGCCATCTTTGCGCAGCATGACCGGAAAACCGGCCTGTTCAAAGGAAGTTATCGACCAGCGCAGGGCCTGCGATCCCTGCTCCCGCCAGTCGATAATCACCGTGGGTCGCTGATCGACTTTCAATCCCGCGTCGCCTTTGCCCGGGACCATTCCTTTGCCACGGCATCGCGCATGTACGCCAGCGTCGCGTTGTCGCGCATCTCGGACACCAGCCGGTCGATTCGGTCGCGCCCCCACTTTCGATTCAGCGCGCGGCCACCTCGCCGCGAGTGCCATCGCCTGGCCAGGTGGCCAAAACTCATGGACTTTTCGTGAAACACGAATACATCGTCCGCAATCACGCAGCGGAAACCGGCCTCACCAGCCCTGATACAGAAATCGTCTTCTTCGCCGTAGCCGGTTGGAAAGCATGATTCGTCGAAATAGCCAATGGTGTTGAGCACGCTGGCCGCCATGGCCAGGCAAAATCCGTTCAGCAACGGCACCCGGGGATGGTCTCGCCGGGATACCCTGCGAACAATTTCATTGAGCTGGCTGGCGTCCCCCGCTGCGATAGTCAGGTTGGCCGTCCAGTTCCCGCTGCTGGAGAGTTTCGCCGGCACAGACTGCCAGGACGCCGCATTGGACAGGGGTGAGCAGAGGTCCGCCCCGTTTTCCAGGACGGCCACCAGGCCTGCCACGGATCCTGATGGAAAGACCGTATCGGAGTTGGCCAGCAGGATAATGTCCGAAGTGCTGGCCCTGAGTCCGCGATTGGCCGACCGGGTGTAGCCCTGCCGCCGGGGGTTTCGCAGGACGGTGACCGGACGATTCCCGGTGTACTCGAAGCGCGGTCGAGACGCGTCGTCGATGACCAGGATTTCCGCCTCCGCGGGCAGATCGCCAGCCAGGCTGTCGATGCAGCGCCGGGCAACGTCATGCTGATTGTGGACACAAACGACCGCGGTTATGAAAGTCATCTCGCCGGGTGCCGCGAGGCAATGCAATGGGCTGGGCTGACATGATACTTCCTGTGGAGGCAATTCCGTCAGGAAAAATGGACCTGTCGGCCGCATGGCGCCCGGGCGGCGTGCCTGAATATTGACGTCCAGCCCGGTCTCCAGGTCGCCCGCCGTGGAAGCCGAGAGCGGGTTCCGCCGGCAAATCGGGGTACCGGATTTTTTGCTGGGTTTCCGGAAAAACGAAAAGCGGGCTGCGACGCCTCTGCTGAGCTTCCGGGGCCTGCGGATTCGCTGGTTTGCGTTACCCGACAGTGCAGGCATACTGCTGCCTGTCTCAGACAGGGAAAAATCTGGAATGCAGCTTCTCGTTCTTGCTATGCACCGGTCCGGCACGTCCATGGTGGCCAGACTGTTGAACATGCTTGGGGCCTATTTTGGCCCTGAAGGCATGAGTACAGGCATGAACGAGGAAAACCAGAAGGGGTTCTGGGAGCGCAAGGACTTCCGGGCATTCAATGACTCGGTGCTGCGTTCAGCAGGTGGAGACTGGGACCAGGTGTCGGCGTTGACGCCGGAAGCCCTGGGGCCCCTGCCCGAGGGCAGTGAACAGGATAAAAAACTGAAATCGTTAATCCTGGATCTTGACGCTCACCGGCCCTGGTTTCTGAAAGAACCCCGACTGTGCTTCACCCTGGGCACATTCAGACATTTCCTGGATTTGCCGGTGTGCCTGCACGTCGTTCGCAACCCGGTTGAAATCGCCAAGTCGCTGCGTACCCGCAACGGGTTTTCCATGCATTTCGGGATCGCCCTGTGGGAAACCTACACCAGGCGGGCGCTGGCCGCCTCGTCCGGGCTCCCCCGGGTATGGGTCGATCACCATGAATTGCTGGCCGACCCCGTTCCGGCGGTTGGACGAATGTTTGAGCAACTGGAGAAGGCAGGCGTGCGAGGCCTGTCACTGCCCGCGGACCGCGAGATTCTGAGTTTCGTCAGCCCGGACCTGTATCGCGCGAAATCGAGCCTGGAATCGATTCCGGCCTGGCTCAGTGGGGCGCAGCAGGAGCTCTGGCACTGGATCAGCTCTTCATCGAGGCTCGATGGGGATCCAGACCTGGAACCGTCCGAACTGGCATCCGAGCTGATTCAGCAAACCGAAGCCAGCCGCGCCCTGAGTGCCGAAAATGAGTCGCTCCTGGCAGAAAAAAAGGAGCTGGAGACCGCAAAAGAGGAGCTGGAGACCGCATTGGCCACCAGCGGCAAGACCGCGGAAGAGCTGGGCCGGGAGCACGCCGCCGCGCTGGCCCAGGTCCAGGAATTGACGGGGCAACGGGAAGCCGTCGAAACCAGGCTGTCCGGTGCCTCCAGCCAGCTCGAGTCCCTGCAGGCTGAATTCTCACAGACGGCCGAAGCCCTGAGGGAAGCAGAGGCGCGGGACGAATCGCTTGGAACCGAGCTGGCACAGACGGCACAAGCGCTGGAAGAGGCCAGGGCGCGGGACAAGACCCTCGAGGACGAGCTGGCGAAAACCGGGAAAGCGTTGGATGAGGCCAGGGCTCGGGGTGACCTGCTCGAGGAGCGGCTGGAAGTGCTTACCCATCGGAGCAAGGATCACGAGAAGCTCAAGGCCAGCCACGAAAGCGCCCTCCGTAATATCAAATTGCTCAAGGAAAAGTACGCTTCCGCGCGCGCTGCCCATGGCGCCCTTCGAAAACGATTGAGCGACGAAGCGGCATCCTCCAGGGTCCTGTTTGAGCAGCGCAACGGTTTGCGAGCAGAGCTGCAACAGATCGGGCAAACCGTGGGCGCCACGGGCACTGAGGTCAGCCACCGCGTCGCCGGGTTGCGGGAAAGTTACGTCAGCCTGTTAGGACATTCGCGCGGCCAGGCCGATCTTGCCAGCCGGGTATTTCGAGCCATCGAGGAACTTGAGGGCGATATTCAAACCCAAACCAGGCAACTGCAGAACCATCAGCGGGTCCAGGCTGAATTGCAGGCCGCATTGAACGACACCCAGCATCTGGCAACCCGGCTCAGCGATGCGTCAGCTGCGGTGATGAAGTCCCTGTCATGGAAGCTGGGCTCACTGGTCACCCGGATTCCTGCGCTGCTGATGCTGAAAACCAGGGCGAGAGCCGACAGGTTTATCCAACGGATTGCGGGCAAGATTGCCTACCGGGCCGACCAGAACGCCAAGCTGCTCAATCCGGATGAGCAGACGAGCCCCGAGAGCGCGCCGGGACGATTTGCGTACCTGCGGGATCTGCACGGGATCTTCAATCGGGAGATCGCGGCGTTTCCCGGGTTTGAAGCATTCGGTGAAATGCCCAGCGTCGCCATCTGCATATTGAACCTGAATGGCGCAGATCATCTGCGACAGCTTTTTGCGAGCTTTACCGCCCACAACACCTATCCCAACTTCCGATTCCTGGTGACCGATCACGCCTCCACCGACGACAGCCGCGCCGTGCTGGAACACTGGCAAAGGCAGCTGCCCATCACCACGGTATTCAAGGCGCAAAACGACACCTTTTCAGATTCCAACAACCAGCTGGCGGAGCACAGCAGCGCCGAGCTGGTACTTTTCCTGAACAACGATATTGTGTTCGTCGGCGACGCACTGACCGAGATGGTGCACGAATTCCTGCGGGCCAATCCGGCCGCCCTGGGCATAGCGCAGCTGGAGGGGTTCGACGGGGACCAGGTCAGCGGGATTCATCACCTGGGAATACAGTTTGAAACCGATCCGCAGCACCAGTTCATCCGGCCGCACAACGTGGTCTCGCACCAGGCGGTACCCGGCGGCATGCCCTCCGGTTCGGTGAGCGCGGTCACCGGATCGGCGATGATGGTTCGGCGCCAGGAGTTTCTGGCTCAGGGCGGGTTCTTTAGTGGCTTCGTGTATGGGTACGAAGATGTCGATCTGTGCCTGAACCTGTCGCGGGCTCTGGGCCGGCCCAACCGGGTCCTTAACCGGCCTTCGCTGCTGCACGCCGACGGCGCCACGCGCAAGAAAGTGCCATCCGCAGAGACGGTCAGGCAGAGGAAAAACAATATCCAGTGTTTGTGGGAGCGCTGGGGTCCGGAAATCAGGCGGGATTATTACCGTGGCCTGTTCCAGGATTATCCAGGCATCCGCGGTCGCCGGACCTGCCTGGCGTTTGCCGTCACCGAAGTCGGCCATACAGCGGCTGGCGACCTGTTCACAGCCCAGGAATTGGGAAACGAAATCAAGAACCAGTTTGGCTGGCGCGTGGTCTATCTGCCCATCAGCGAATGGTATGAGCTCCGGGGTATCGATTTCCTGGTCACCATGCGGGATGACTATGATCTGACCAGGATCCAGGGCGCCAGCCCCCACCTGGTGAAAATCGGCTGGGCGCGAAACTGGTTTGACCGCTGGGCCGGCCGCGAGTGGATCGAGCATTACGACCTGCTGCTGGCTTCCTCCGCCCAGGCGACCGACTACCTGAACCAGGCCACCGGGCTTGGTGTGGAGAAACTGCAGATCGCCACCAACCCGCTGGCGTTTTTCGATACCGGCCAGGAAAGGACGCTGGATTATGTTTTCACCGGCAGTTACTGGAAGGCAGAGCGGGAGATCATGTCGTTCCTGGACCCGGGCGCAACCGGGCTGAAGGGGGCGGTCTACGGCAAAGGCTGGGACGATTTTGAGCCCTTCAAGGACGTATACCGTGGATTCCTGAACTACGAGCAACTGCCCGCGATTTATGCCCGCTCCAAGATTGTCATCGATGACGCCAATCACGTCACCAAGCCCTGGGGGTCCACCAACAGCCGGGTATTTGACGCCATTGCCAGCGGCTGCCTGGTGCTGAGCAATTCTCCCCTGGCGTCGAAAGAGGCGTTTGATGGAGAACTGCCAACCTACGATTCCGAAGAGTCATTGCGAAAGCTCCTGGTGGAGTTCTCGTCGAACGAGCCGCGTCGGCGTGAGCTGGTCGAGCGTCTGCAGCGCCGGGTCTTCCGGCAGCATACCTACGAGCACCGCGCCGGCTCCTTTTTCGACTGCCTGAAGAAACACCTGACCCGGGGACTGCGCATCGCCATGAAAATTCCGGTGCCCGACCGCAGCCAGTCCGAACAGTGGGGTGATTACCATTTCGCCAGCGCCCTGGCCAAGGAGCTGCGCAGGCTGGGCAACCTGGTGCGGATCGACTTCCTGCCGGAATGGGAGCGGACCGAGTCATTCATGGACGATGTCGTACTGGTCTTCCGCGGGTTATCGCGCTATCAGCCACGGACCGGCCAGTTGAACCTGATGTGGAATATCAGCCACCCGGACAAGGTTTCGGTCGACGAATACAACGAATACGATCACGTCTTCGTGGCCTCGGAGTCCTACGCCGAAACCCTGGCTGCCGAGGTCGCCACGCCGGTCTCGCCGCTGCTGCAGTGTGCCGATCCCGAGCGATTTACCACCGCGGCCAGCGATGATCCGCAATACCGTCACCGCGTGCTGTTTGTCGGCAACTCGAGGAAACAGAAAAGAAAAATTGTCATGGATGCGGTGGAAGCGGATCTGGATCTGGAGGTGTATGGAACACTGTGGGGCGACATCATCGACCCCCGGTTCTGGCGCGGGGAAAACATCCCCAACCGCGAGCTGAGCCTGCACTACGCCGGTGCCGACGTGATATTGAATGACCACTGGCCGGACATGGCGGCCAAAGGATTTGTCTCCAACCGGCTGTTTGACGTCGCCCTGTCAGGCCGACCCATCGTGTCAGACCGATGCGTGGGTATGGAGTCCGTGTTCGGTGATGCGGTCACCGTTTATGATGATGCCGGTGATATCCAGGATGCGGTCCGAAGAGCGCAGGCGATTGACCCGGCGGTGCTCGACGAACTGCGGCGAACCATCGCCGGAGAACACTCATTCGCCCGGCGCGCCGCTACCATTCAGCGGGTGCTGACCGAGTTGATGTCCGCCCGGGGGCGCCCCAGCGCAGGAGCCGCTGCATGAAGTCGGAGCTTCAACGGGCAGCCGAACACTGGTCAAAGAAGGAAAAGCCGCCGGCGGAAGTCCGTCCGCGATGGTGGCAGCATCGTGCAATCTGCCGTCATATCAATCGGCGAGTCTGCGGAACGGACATTGACGGTGCGGGCGCAGGTCTCCGCCGCTGGGTAAGCTCCAGGATTACGGGCCTGCCCCTCGCCTCCGGCGTATCCATAGGCTGTGGCAATGCGGTCAAGGAAATCAACCTGATCAAGGCCGGAATCGTTGACCGCTTCGACCTTTTTGAAATCGCCGAGGAACGCGTCAAACAGGGAACTCTGAATGCGCAACAGGCGGGACTCGAGGGCCGCATTCAATATCACAGCCACAGTCCGTTCGCCGAAGCCGCCGAGGAACGCTACGACCTGGTCTACTGGGATAATTCTCTGCACCATATGCTGGATGTGCGGGAGGCCCTGCAATACAGCCGTGACGTGCTCAAGCCGGGCGGCTACCTGGTCATGGACGATTTTGTCGGACCCAGCCGCTTCCAGTGGACTGACCGAAACCTGGAAATTGCAACCCAGGTTCGCCAATCACTTCCCGCCCGATTCCTGAAGGGCTGGCGGTCGGAGGAGGTTATCCCCGCCGAGGTGAGGCGCCCCAGCGCGGAGAAGCTGATCGCCGATGATCCCACCGAGGCCGCGGACAGCGATCGGATCATCCCCGAACTCCAGCGGATATTCCCCGAGGTTGAGCTCAAACTGACCGGAGGCGCGGTTTACCACCTGGCGCTGAACGATGTGCTGGCAAACTTCACCGATGACGATCTGCCGCTGATGAAGCTGTTGCTGCTGGTTGACGATATGGCCTCCGATCTGGGCGAGAACCATTACGCTGCGGCCATAGCGCAAAAGCCTTCGAGCAGCGTAGCGGCCAGAGACCGGGACCAGGATCAATCAGTCTGACCCAAGGAGAGTTGTCCGCCATGACTGGATCAGGGTGCACACCAAAGACGGCCAGGACAGCGCCCAGCCCCCCATGCGCTTTCCTTTAATCACGCTGAGTGCTCCCCGCCTCGCCCTGATGGCGGTTTTGGTCGCTGCCTTCCAGGTTGTGACGCTCTGGCACTGGGGCGGAGACAAGGTCGATGAATCAGAAATAGTCCACTTTGCGATTGGATTCTTCGGAGGAGATCTCGACCCGAAGTGGCAGGGATACGGACACCTGCCAATGTACCTGTTGTTTCTGGTGTACGCGGCACTGGGCAGCCTGCCGGTTGCGCTGGGCGTGTTCAGCGACTTCGGTGGCTACACCATGCAGGTCTTCGAATCCGGGGTGTTTTTTCAGATTGCCCGGCATTTTTTCGCATTTGTCGGTGTGATGGCGGCGGTACTTTATGCTTACTCTTTGCGTGCCCTGGGTGTGCATTGGCTGGTCTGGATCGGCTTTTTCCTAGTCTGCGTGACCAGTTCCGATGCGGTTGTCTACGCCAACTACTTGCGTGTCGACCAATGGCTGGGGCTTTTTTCGGCCATCCTGGTCGTGCTGTCGCTGCGCCCGCTTTCCCGCGGCGTCCTGGTGGGAATGTGTGCGACCGTGGCTGCAGCGATTGCCTGCAAGATTTCCGCTGTCACCCTTGCGGCGGTTCCAGCCGTTGCGTCTGTTATTGCGTTGCGCAAGGGCATCATCAATGGATACATGATGGTGGCGCTGGTGGTTTTTTCCGGGCTTCTGATGTGGGCCCTGCAGCCGTTCATGAACCCGCTTGAGGTGGCCGAAAAGCTGATCAGCCGGCACATTGGCGCTGAGAGCATTCAGCTCACCAAGACCAACTACACCGACTTGGGCGCACGAACTCAGGTCATATTCGGGTTCCTGTATGACCGGGTGGGCTGGCTTGTGATGAGCGGGCTCCTGCTGGCGCCATGGGCGCTGTGGCGTAATCCCAGACTGCTCTGGATTGTCGGAATCCTCGCGCTATTGATGCTGCCCTATGTGGTAGCCACGCGGCTTTCTGAATATTGGTTTCTGCCGGTGTACAACCTGGTCCGGCTGATAGCGTTTTTTTCAGTCGGCATGCTGCTGCAATCCCTGGGATCCAGGGCCCTGCGCCATGTGGGCGTGGCGCTGGTCATGGCGGGAGTCATGGTCACAGTGATCCGGGGTTGGGATCATTACGTCGGCTTCCTGAAACATGCGCGCAAGCCGAACAACGTCCTGATGGCCAAGCGGTGGCTTGAAGATCAGGTGGTGGGCACTCGGGACATCTATCTGGAAGGCGCATTCAGCTGGGTCGTTCCAAAAATCTACGATGTGACCGATCCGGGCGTTTCAAAACACATCTCCAGAGCATTTATCTATCAAAGACACCAGAACGAATATCTCAATTCGCTTTTTGAAAGGTACCTGTACGAGCGTTATGCACCGGCACTGGCAGTGTTCAGGGAATCGCCAGGGCTTGGGTCGGTTTCGGTTCGGATTGACGTGCCCAGTGGAAAGGGGTGGCTGCAATTCGACGGGGCCTGCAGCCATGCCGGCAAAGCATGTGCTGCGGGGAAACTGGTCCGGCAGAAACATATCAATCTGGAGGCCGACCCCGATGGCCGATGGCAATACTCCACTACCGGCGACGACCCTTACGTCGTGTACCGATTCGCCTCGGACGCGATTACCCCTGCGACGGGGTGGCTGAATTTTGAGTGGTGTTGTGACGGAAGCGCTGAGGTTCGAATCTATTTCGAGGGGTTCGAGACCCCAGCCCGATTTCGTCACGGGGCAGGGCATACCTATCGCGCACACATGTACTCAAAAATGCCGGTTCGCGGGATTCAGCGGGTGCACCCTGGGACTGTCGACCCAAGGGAATTGGGCGAGGGTCGGCGGCCGCTGTTCGTAACCTCCCCGTCGGCCTACAACCGGTTCCTGAAATTGAACGCCGATGAAGTACCCTCAGGGGATCTCGACCGGCTCAGCCGCATTGTGGAATATTACGAGCACATGATCAGTCAGCCCGTGGTGGCGCGGTTCACGTCCGGTGCCAGCTCTCCGGTCGAGGTCTACGACCTTGGGGCTGTATCCGGCACTTCGGACACTGCGGCGCAGTAGCCTCTATGAAAATAGTGGGCCTGATTATCTCGCTCCTGTTCCTGGGGGCTCTGTTTGTCTGGATTCCGGTTGACGATGTACTTGAGGCGCTGCTGCAGATCGATCCCCTGATGATTGTTCTTGCGGCGTTGTGTACTTTCGTCAATCTCTATTTGAGAGGGATTCGCTGGTACCTGTTGGGTCGCGAATCCTCGGCGGCTCGCGTCGGCTCCGCGGTTCGTATTTCCAGCATCGGGCTGGCGATCAATGCCGTCCTGCCGGGCAAGGTCGGTGAGTTGGCGAAGGTGGGGATGACCTCCAGAACGTGGGGAATCGGGCTTCCCAGGGCCGGCGCCATTCTGGTAACCGAGCGGGTTACCGATGGTGTCGTCCTGTTGGCAATCGCTTCGGTATTCCTCTGGAGTTCAGCATCGGTTGGCGCGTTGGCCCTCGAAGACGGCAAGGGACTGAGCGCCGCGGTTCGATCCATGGCCGTTCTCACCGGGTTCGTTGTGATCGTGACCCTGTTGCTGGCCAGTCCGCCGTTAAACAGATGGCTGAGATCTGTGGTCCTGAAAATTGTTCCAGGTTCCGCGGTGGCGCGAAAGATCAGTCACATCGTCTCCGAGATTGGCGTCGGATTGCGTTCCGCCACCTCTCCCTGGCAGATTGTGGCCGCTTACAGCCTGACGTTGGTTATGTGGGTGATGCTGGCTGCTGGCGCCCTTCTTCTGGCTGGGGGTTCCGACCTGCTTTCTCTGACCATCAGCGAGGCGATGCTGCTTACGGCTGTGACGGTCATTTTTTCGGCGGCGCCATCGGCGCCCGGGGCATGGGGCATCTTCGAGGCAGCCGGGGTGATGGTCATCCTCAGCCTCGGCATCGCAGAAGAAGGCCCGCCGGCGTTAGCCTTTGTCCTTACCCTGCATCTGGTTCAGTACGCGCCGGTAGTGATTGCAGGATTTCTGGCAAATCTCGGTTGGTCGGGTCGAGTCAGCTGACCCGTCGAGCCACGGTAATCCAGGACGGATAGGCCCAGATTGGAAAATTGATCCTTTCGATCTTCAGCATCCGGCTGAGTCTCAATGCCCAGCGCCAGCGCAGCAGCGTGGTGATTTTTTCGGCGTGCAAGTAGCGGATATCGCGAAACCGCAGTTGAATCTCAAAACCGTGTTTCTCCAGGATCATTTTTAACGCGGGGTCCTCAAAGGCGTAGCAGATCGGAGGGCGGAAAATGAAATACTTGTCTTTCTGAAAAGCCGCAATCATGTTTTTGCGCATTTCAACGTGATTGAAGATGAAGTGACCGCCCACTCTGAGCGTGCGCCTGATGGCGGCGATGAACTCATCCAGGTTTGGCACGTTTTCAATCACGTTGAACAGCAGCAGGTCGGTGAACTGGCCGTCCGCGTAGCCGTGATGCTCAAAGCGGCCGTGGTCAATCTGAACCTGGTAGTGCTCTTTCGCGTAGTTCACAAACTGATCTGAAACATCGCAGCCCAACGCCTGGTGCCCCGCCTGGCTTGCAACATACAGGAACGTACCCGTTGAGGGCCCGATCTTCATGATGCTTCTCGGCGTCTCCCAGTTCAGTTTCTGTTGCAGGATTCTGAACCTCCGACGAGAGGTCTTGAGCCGGGAATTTTCGTCTTTGAAATAGTCGTAAAACCCCCAGATCTCCTCGGAGTCGGATTCCTTGGCGCTGAAAAACAGATCAGAATTAAAAAACCACTCGAAGAACTGTTCATTGGGCATCGGCGCCTGTTTGATCAGTCCACATTCACAGCGAAAAAATTCGAAGGGAAAACCGAAGTGCTCAACGCGGTGAAGCAGGGTGAATCTTGGGTTTCCGCAGGCCATACAGACGTTGATTCCGTCTTCAACATCATAATACTCTGCCGGCGGCGGAAATCCTGTACTGGACATACCTAAAAATCCGAAATCTTCAAAATCTGTCGGCAAACGGTCTCAATCTGCTCCGGCACGAGTCCCTCGTGAACAGGGAGTGACAAAACCTTCGTCGCCGCGGATTCGGTTGTGGGAAGGGGGACGCAAAACTCGTTATAAGCCGGCATCCGGTGTACCGGCACCGGGTAGTGGATACCCGACTCCACACCGTTTTGAAGCAGATTCGACATCACGGACTCCCGGTTTTCCGAGAGAACCACATACTGGTGGTAACTGTGCACAACATGGTCCGGCACCTTCGGCCGGGCAATACCGGCGAGTCTTTTGTTATAGATTTCGGCATTGGCCAGCCGCCTGTTCTGCCAGTTGGGGAATTTCTCGAGCTTTATTCTCAGGAAGGCCGCCTGCAGTTCGTTGATACGCGCATTGACGCCGGCAATCTCGGACACAGCCGAGCCGTCATAGCCGTACATTCGAATCAGTCGAAGCTTGGCCGCCAGGGCGGAATCGTTGGTAACCACCGCACCGCCATCGCCGTAGGCACCCAGGTTCTTTGTCGGGTAAAAGGAGAAACAGCCCATGGCGCCAAACGTGCCCGCCTGGCGGTCCGCGTACCGGGTTCCCATGGCCTGGGCGCAATCCTCCACAACCGGGATACCGAGATCCGACGACAGGCGATTCAGCTCTGATGCATCCACGAAGCTGCCCCAAAGATGAACCGGGAGTATGCATCGGGTCCTGGCGGTCACTTTTTCCGACACCGCGCCCGTGTCCATCATCAGCGTGTCGGAATCCACGTCGACAAACACCGGGTGCGCACCAGCCATCCGGATGGCTGCGATCGTGGGGGAGCAGGTGTTGGCAACCGTAATGACCTCGTCGTCCTGCCCGATGTCCAATGCTTTCAGCGCCACATAAAGGGCCATGGTCCCGGATGTCACGGCAACCGCATACCGGGCGCCGGTTGCCGCGGCAAACTCTCGTTCAAAAGCCTCCGTCTCTGGTCCAAGTATCAGCCGACCCGAATCGAGGACGCGATGGAAGGCCTGATCCATGTCATCCCGGATCTCTGGCAACAGCGCCTGGTAGTCAAACATCCTGATCATTGGTTTCTACCAGTACAGGTTCTGACGCGTCTTGAAATAGTTGACGGTTCGTTCCAGCCCTGACTTGAGATCCACCTGGGGGACCCAGGTGGTCTTGTCGCTGAAAAGTGAGAAATCGGCGTAATAGTCGCCAATATCGATGGCCTTATGTTCAGGTGGGAATGGAACGATTTCGTAAGAAACATCGGTAAACTCGGCCAGGGTCTGGACGAACTCCAGCAGCGAATGTTTGTCTCCGTGTCCCAGATTGAAGGCCCCGCCATGGAGGTCCTCTCGACCCGTTGCCATAAGAAAGGCATCCACGACGTCATCGACATAGTTGAAGTCCCTGAGCTGCTGACCATCTCCGAACACTCTCAACTGTTCGCCGCTCAACGCCAGGCGCAGGAATATGCCGACAAATCCCTGTTTGTTATCTCTGAGATGTTGACGGGGCCCGTAGGTATTGGTGAGCCGCAGTGAAGTGCAGCGCATACCGTGCACCTTGTGGTACAGGGTGTAGTACATCTCGGCCGCATATTTGTTGATGCCGTTGACGTCTACGGGAACTATCGGATGGCTCTCGTCCACGGGCAGGTACTGGGGGCGACCGTATATCTGACGCGTACTGGCGTACAGGATCTCGACCTGCGGGTTGAACTTGCGGCAGCACTCGAGAATCGACAGTTGGGAACTGCAGTTGATCTCAAGATCGGTAAACGGGTCGTGCATGCTTTCCACGTGGCTGGTCTGGCCGGCCATGCTGTAGATGATGTCCACGTCCCTGACCAGGTATGACAGCGTGTGGCTGTCCCGGATGTCTGAGAAATTGATGTGCAGCCGGTCCTGGTGACCGTCCAGATTGGCCAGATTGCCGCCATATTGGGCCAGCATGGAATCGACCACGGTGACGTCGGCACCAAGGTCGGCAAGCCTGATCGCCAGGTTGCTTCCAATGAACCCCATTCCGCCGAGAATGAGAACTTTTTTGCCGGAAAACTCAATCATCGGCTGGTCGCGACGAGCCATCGAAGACGCTTCTGACAATGGCTTGAGGTTGCTGGTTCTGCGTCATATACAGTCTTCCAAGGTATTCTCCGATCATTCCGAGTACGAGCAACTGAATGCCGGCAAACAGTGTCACTGAGACGATGATGGAAGCCCACCCCTGGGGAATGGTTTCAGCGATGATACCGCCGACGCTCCAGGCCACAATAAAAAAGACGGCGAGAATGAGTCCGACGAACGACGTCAGCAGCCCCAGATAGGCGGCGAGCCGAAGGGGCGTGAATGAAAAGCTGGTCGACATGTTCAGCCACAGGCTGACCAGCTTTGCCAGGGTGTAGTTGGATTTGCCCTTTTCACGTTCCTGGTGGTCGCAAAGCGCGGTGCCGATGGAGCGCGTGGACCGGAGGATCAACCCGTCGACATAAGGGTAGGGACCGCCGTATCCAACAACTGCATCGATCAGGAACCGGTTCAATGCCTTGAAGCTGGACAGGTACAGGCCCGGAGGCTTTTTCAGCAGCAGCGTGGCGACGCGATCATTGAAACGGCTGCCGAGGTTGCGAAACAGGGAGTGTTTCTTTTTGTCGTAGTAACTGAATACTACGTCGTGCCCCTCGTCCAATTTGTCTACCAGCTTCGAGATTTCCTCCGGGGGATTCTGAAAATCGTCGTCGATGATGACCGCACAGTCGCCGTCTGCGTAGCGCAAGCCACACATGACTGCATTGTGCTCGCCAAAATTCCGGGCCAGTTGGGCATACTTGATGTAGCTGCCGTGGGGTCCGTCCAGCAGCTCAAGAATGACGCGGTGACTGTCGTCGGCGCTGCCGTCGTTGACCAGGACAATCTGCAGTTTCTGGTACTTTTCGTCCAGCGCCTGGACCACGCTGGACACCAGGTCAGCGATGGTGTCCTGGCTGTTGTAAACGGGCACTATCACCGACACGAATTCGATTGATTGAGTCTTCAACGGACGCTACTCAACTCTTTAATCCCCTCTTGTCTGGATTCCTGCAGCTGCCGGTACAGATCTTCAACCGCCGCGGGATAGGTGTCCGCTCCTGGAGGTTCCGCCTTTTTGCTGTAACGCACCGTGCGCCCGACAAGCTCCGCGGCGCCTTCACTCGGCAGGCCCAATGCCCTCAGCACGATCTGGGTCTCCGCCTCGCCGTCTTCAGCGTCTATCACGCGGTTGTACCAGACAAAGGTTCGGGGTATCGATTCGGTCTCCTTCAGGAGAGATTGATAGTGCCGACACCACAGGCGATAGGACAGGGAGTAGGGAATCCTGTTTCTGGCTTTCAGCGATTTTGCCACTTCACGCGGTTCACGAAACACGACCAGCACATGGGGTATTTCGGCACCGTAACTCAACCAGGCCGGCAGGGTCAGACAGAATCGATTTTCCTTGACGAACAGCTGCCGGTATTTGGCCGAAAGTTCGCGGAGGTTATCCCGGTGTCGCCGGGCTCGGCGCAGGATCACTTCCCGAGAAGGCAGTCGGAAGTAGGAAAATTTCCAGAACGGCCCGTTAACCAGCGCCATGTTGACGGCCAATATCTCCTTTTGCTCAAAGTAGCCATCGGTGTTCCAGCGGTCCGGAGGCTGAAAACTGTCGGGATCACCGAAATCGGCGCCGGCCAGGGCGGCAATCCTGGCAATCAGGGACGTCCCTGATCGGTGCATTCCACAAATCAGGTTCATATCTGACGTTCACGTGCCTGCGGACTGACCCAGCCGGGCGACCCGGTGAGCAGATCGCTCGAATCCAGTGGTTTGCGCCTTGCAAACTCTAATTGTATCGACGGGTTCATGACCATTTCTGACGGCGGGCCCGAGGTTGTGGATTCTATATCATCCACACGGCCGTCGCCTCCCTTTGTGGGACGCGGATCGAACGGGTTTCAAGGCCGGCTGATCAGCTTCTGTCCCTGACCCCCGCGGCAGCCTCAGAATACGATTTTCACCCTGCGGGTCTCTCCCGATGGAAGGGAAACGGTGAGGGTATCCCGGGTTCCCTGACCGCCGCCTGGAATCTGCAGGTTGCATTGCCCATTGCCGGTAATGGTGCAGGATCCGCTGCTGGTGAAGCCATCGGAGCCTTGGACATCGATATTGACAACGGTGTTGGCTGGCAGGCAGACCAGCGTGGCCGTGGCGGTATAACCTACCCTTGGGTCCGGAACTGGTGGATCGGTGTCGAATCCCTCAACGGCGGGTGCGCCTTCCAGAATGAACGAGTATTCCGGGAAAGGGCCCTCGGAAGGGTATTCCCGGCTGTCCGTGCGAACGATGTCCGCGGTATTGGATCCTGGAAAACTGACAACGGTCGAAAACTTGACCTTCTCGACCATGGCGTCCAGGGCCCGGTCCACCTGGGGGGCGCCCGTGCAGACAAAATTTTCTCGGGTCATGGCGCCCGTCGCCTGCTCGGAGCCGGCCGAATCGCACACCAGTTTCCCGGAAGCCAGCGTCGACGAGCATGATGCGAAAAACTTTGTTGCCAGCGCCTGCTCAGATTCCGGATCGTCCAGTTCAATCATGGCGCTGGCCGCGGTTGCGCACAGTGCCGGGAAGTTGCGGTCTTCGAGGCGGTCGAACAGGGCGCAGCTGCTGGAGGCCTGATCCGTAAATCCAGTGCACTGGTCATCCCCTGGCGTCAGTTCGCCTCCGGATGCCGCCTGGGTGGGTACAGGAATGTCATACAGACCGTCAGCCATTTCACGGCCGGCAAGAAGAATCTTCAGGGATTCGGAGTCAGGCGAGGTAATGGTGGTGCTGACCGCGGCTTCAGGTACCGGGATGCCGCAGCGGTCTACCGTGACCGAGACTGCATCCGTGGCCTTGGTATACCGGGTCGCCGGGCGTTTTGCCGGAATCGGGGAAGACCACGCAGTTGTGCTGCCGGATCGCACCCGGCCGCCTTGAACGACCTGATGGCTGAGGTCCGCCTTCTTTCCACCCCCGGCTCCCGTCAACTGGGAAAAAGCTGACCTGATGATCGACTGCAGCGCGCCGCCCTTGGTGACTCCCCTGATCAGGATCTCGTCACTGTCGGGGGCCATGTTCACACTGACAGTATTGCCGCTTGCCACGTCGCTGCCGCGGGTCTGCATCCCGCCTTCCATCACGTCAATCACCGAGTCTGCTTCACCTTCGACCCCGGCGACCGGCTTGATCAATACCTTGTCCAGGGACTGCGCCAGGCCCGAAGGAGTTTTGGCTCCGAAAAACAGTCCATTGTGCCCGTCGTCGCGGAATGAAATCAGCAGTGTCGGATCGTCAGGATTGGTGCATACCGCACCAAAGCTGGGTGCCTCCGCGCCCTTGGTGCGGTTGAAATCCTCGCAATCGGCCCCTTCCAGGTTTGTCAGCCGGGAGAGGGAGTACTGGCTGGATCCCTGGCCTTTCTGTCCAAAATAGGTAATCGCACCGTTGTTGCAGTCATCAAAGGTGAAAATGTATGCGCCCCAGGCTTCCCTGACGACATCAGAGGGATTGAAGGTAGGACCGAAATTGGTGCCGACACCCTGCACCGGCCCAAACACCAGGATACTGTTGGCCGTCATCGCACCTATTCCCAGGTTCCAGGCCTGGCGGCCTTGATCGTCGTAGGTGAACCAGTAGACAAGGGCTTGCTTTTCGCCAATCACCTCGATCAGCCACCCTTCACTGGCAAAGTCCGGGGATATCCATGACCCGCTGATGCCTGCGCCCACGTTGGCTTCAGCAGAGACGGGGTTGCCAATGACCGAGGTCAGGCGCTGCAGGTTCAGGCTGCCCGCGCCCCACTCGGAGGGTCCGGAGTAATCCATGGTTCCGGCGTTCGGGCCAGTGAACGTGAATGTGAAACTGCCCCAACTGGAAACTTCGACATTGCGGTTGGGGTCTGCAAAAACACCACCTGCCGTGATGAAAGAGTCTTCCTGGTTGACGATGATCTGGTCGCCCTGAATTCGACCGACGCCGCCTATCCAGGCCTGGGTGCCGGGTTGCCCGGGTGGCGGAAAGGTAAACCAGTAAATCACCGCCTGCTGACCCCCGGGAAGTACTTCCACTTTCCATCCTTCGCCGTCGTGGCTTGGGTCAAACCATGATCCGCTGATGGTCGCGTCTACCAGAAATCCGGCACCGCTGAGATCGGCAAATTCCAACAGGCGGTCGTTATTTCGATCAGCCACAAAAATTCGCTCGTCATCGACGATGATGCCGCGCGGAAAGTCGAACTGGTCCAGGCCCCTTCCGCGACTTCCGAACTCGCCCAGGGCAGTGAGGTTGGCGCCGAACACCTGGATGCGGTGGTTGTCTTTGTCAACGACAAAAATCCTGCCGTCCTCGGCGACGGCAACGTCGGCGGGGTTGATGAACTGCCCGAGGGCACTGCCGTTCTGGCCAAATTGGTCAATGAATGCGAAATCCGGACCAAACTTCTGGATTCTATGGTTGCCCTGATCTGCCACCAGGATATTGCCGTCCCCATCGAGACCGATGCCCGTGGGAAGTTCGAATCGACCATCTGCGCTGCCGCGACTGCCGAACGCAGCGACAAACACCCCGTTTCCGGTGAATTTCTGAATTCGGTGATTGCTCCTGTCGGCCACAAGAACATCACCGCCCGCATCCACGGCAATGCCGCTTGGCGAGTTGAAGTTTCCCGAACCGGCGCCGCGGACTCCCCACTGGGTAATGAAATTGCCTGCGCTGTCGAACTTCTGCACGCGATGATTGTTGAATTCCACCACGTAGACATTGTCCTGACCGTCAACTGCAATCCCCACAGGGCCGTCAAACTCACCCGGACCGTCACCCTGGCTTCCCCACGACTGGACAAAATCGCCATTGGCGTCCAGCTTCTGAACCCGCTGATTGAAGAAATCGGGGACGTAGATGTTCCCGTTGGAATCCAGCGCCATGTTATGGGGAAAATCAAACTGGCCGTCCCCGGTGCCGGGCATTCCAATGGTTCGGATCAGCTCCACCTGTTGGGCAGCAACAGGAGCAAACAGGCAACATGCCAGCAAAGCGCACCAGAGGGCCGCGCGGGTCCGTTGATTCATAATCAGTTCCCCCCAAGGGTAATGGCCTAAGTATAGACCCACTTTTTGCCAGTTCCCCCGCCGGGGTTCCGACTATCCCGGCCTGAAGGCGTTTCCGTCCCGCGGATCAACCGTCCCGGGCCGTCAGAACGTAAACGGACTGACCGCTGGACATGGCGCGGTGTTCGAATGATGCCAGTTTGAATCCCTGTTCCAGGGCCATTTTCTCGAATGCTGGTCGATTAAGCCGGATACAATGCCGCGGCCCGCTCCATTCCGTGATGTATCCCTTTGGGTTTTCTTCCTCGTCCGGAACGTCGTCTTCCACGAACAGGGTGGCAAAAACAGTCCCGTCAGATGCCAGAACCCGCCGCAGTTCCGACAGATAGACCTCTATTTCGAACAACCACATGTGGGAGAAAACGGAGAACAGCGTTGCCAGGTCGAAACTCGCATCTTCGAGCGGAAACCGGAAAGTCCGGTCAATCTTCACGCCTTGCGGGTTGTACCTTTCGCTGAGGCCGTCGAGCAGTTCGAACCGAACGTCACCGGACTGGCCAAGATGCTGCTGCGCCCAGCTTATGGACCTGGCATCAACGTCCAGGCCGCAGTAACAGCCGACCGACCCCCACTTCGCGAGCATTCCGATCAGAAGTCGTCCGGGGCCTGAACCCACGTCAAGGAACCGCTGATTCGGGTCTGCACCGGTGGTCCGCTGAAGAAGTTTGACGCTGCTTTTGGCATACCGAACATACGTTTCGTCGGATTTTCCGGGCATGCTCCCGAGTCGCATGGATCGGGGGGGGAGTTTCAGGCCCTGGTAATCCACGAATTGTGGCTCAAGGGCGGATTTGATGTTCTTGAACATTCAAGTCGTTGCTTTTTTCAGACGCACCGACCCCGACGCCTTCAGTTGCTGAACGAAATCCTCGTAAGCCGGCAGTACGTGTTCTGGAGTCCCGTCAGCCTGGATTGTACCCTGCTCCAGCCAGATCAGGCGGTCGCAGAGATCCACGATGCGGCTGGTGTTGTGGGTGACCATGACCACGGTGGCGTTGGACCTGATGCGTTCGCGCATGACTCTGGCCGACTTGTGTTTGAAGGTCGCATCCCCGACCCCCAGCAGTTCATCAAGGAGCAGGATGTCGGGTTCAAACTGGTACCCGGCGGAAAAAGCCAGCCGCATCTTCATTCCGGAGGAGTAGGTGTACAGGGGGTCGTCGATGAAGTCCTCCAGCCCGGAGAATTCAATGATGGCGTCCATTCTCCGGCGCACTTCGGCCCTGGACATCCCCAGCATCATGCCGCTGAGGAACGCGTTTTCCCGGCCCGTCAGATGAGGCAGGAAGCCGACCTTCAGGGCCAGCAGTGCCGCGCGAATGCCCGGTGAGCGCCGCAGGTTTCCCGAGGTGGGCCGGATGATATCGGCGAGAACGCGCATCAGGGTGCTCTTGCCCGACCCGTTGCGGCCGATGACCCCCAGGGATTCGCCGCGATTCAGGCTGAAGGACACCTCGTTGAGTGCGCGGGTCAGCTGGCGTCGCAGCAGGCCGGAGGTGTAGGTAACCGAAACCCTTTCCAGGCAGAGCAACTGTTCCTGTGTCACTTGTCAGCCACCAGTTTTGGAAAACTGCGATCCATCCGGACCAGCAGCAGGATGCCCAGCGCAGCCGCCACCGCCGAGACGGCGGAAATCATCAGCAGCGGAGCGAGTTCCGGTGCGCTGGCGTCCAGCATGACATCGCGATAGCCCTCGATGATGCGGGCCATGGGATTGAGGTAAAAGATTTCCTGGTGCTCGGGGGCAAGCTGGGCGCCGGCGAAAAATATGCCGGAAACGAAAAACATCATGCGCAGGCCGTGCTGGATCAGGAACAACAGGTCAGGGATCAGCGGCACCACGGCGGCCGCGAACAATGCCAGGCTCAGGATCAGCAGCATCTGTGTCCCCATCAGCAGCGGCAGGTACAGGTAGGCCGCGCTGGGGAGCAGGGAAGACGACCACAGGTAGATCAGCAGCAGTACCAGGATGACCAGGTATTTGAACGCGGTGGCCATCAGCGAGCATACGGGAAACAGGATCTTGGGCACGTAGACCAGCTGCATCACCGCGCGGTTGGCGATGATGGAATTTGCAGCGCTTTGGATGCTCTGCTGAAACCACCGCCAGTGAACCAGCCCCACCAGCAGGAATGCGACGAACTCCTCCGGACGGTTGCGTATGGGCAGCACGCCGAAGACCACGTAGAAAACCAGCATATAGAGGATAGGGTCCAACACCCACCAGGCGATGCCGATATAGTGCCTGGACACCTCCTCGCGCAATTCCGCGTAGACCTTATACAGCGCCAGCTGGCTGTACTGCCTGGCCCTGGAAAGCGACGCGGCCCTGCTCATTGGCGGAACCTGTGGCTCAGGTCCTGGATTGCCAGCCGGTACTGGGCCAGGGATTCAGCCAGTTCCGATGCCTGCTGACTCACCGTACGTTCCCCCGACTTGATTTTTCGTGGCTTGCGCAGATCCAGGTTGGCGCCAAGGCGGGACCAGGCAGAGGCTTCCGCCGCCCGGATCTGATCCAGTATCCGCTCGGCTTTCTGTTCGATTTCTTCGGCTCTCCGGGCGAGTTCCACCAGCACGTCTGCCACCCGCTGGTCGGTGTCGGCGCTGCTGTCTGCCTTGTTGGCCAGCGCTCGCATCTGCTCCAGGCGGTTCTGAGCGGTGAAGGCGGAATACTGGCGAGATACCGCGAATTCCTGGGAGTCGGGGGGTGGGGAGTGCGGCGACAGGTGCTGCAGGAACTGCAGTGCGGACCATCCCAGCGCCCAGGCCTCGAGTTCCGGGTCCGTGCCGGCCTTGACCTCGCCGATCTGCTCCTCGGTCAGGCACAGGCTTTTTTTCCGGACCCGGTTCCAGCGCCGCGCGATATGGACGTAGCTCTCGATCACCTCGTCGGTCACGTCCAGCCCCAGGAAGCGGAAAACCGACCTCAGATACTCAAAATCCCCTGAATACAGCCACTCGTAATGCAGCAGCATGAGCTGGCCGTGGCCGCCCTGCCGCATAAACTGGCGATAGCGCGTCAGCGAGCTGTTCCACTGCCTGATGGCGTTGCGATAGTCGTGTTCTTCGCTCCAGCCGCCGGCGGCGCGTTGCGCACGATGCTGGAAGGAAGAAGCGACGCGAACCGGGTCTCGCCAGATCATCAGAAACCGGGCCTGCTCGAATGCCTGGCTTAATTCGCTGATCCGCCGGTAATACCCCGGTGTCTTGTCGCCGATGTACAGGATATCGCCGCGGCGCATTTTTCTGCGCAGCGCGGCGTAGTGATCCATGTCCAGCAGGTTGGTCTCTTCGGCTGACGGATGGAGAAACTGATCGGTTTCGAAATGCCGGGGCGTCAGTCCCTGAACGTTCTTGTATCGCTCTTTGCCCAGAGCGATTCCCGGATGGGAATTCAGCAGCTGCAATAAAGCGGTAGTACCCGACCGGGGACAGCCGCCAACAAAAAGGTACTTCATCCGTGAGCAAAACAGGCGCGAACAGCCACTAATGGTACCGCTCCGGGGCGCACAGCAACAGCACCCTGACCGGTACCTGCCTCACATCCGGCTCGATTCACTTGCGGCCCCATGCGGCGTACTGGGCTCCCAGTCCGATCGATGACAGCAATTGATCCGTTGCGCGGAGGAATCGACCCGCCGCCGGTATGGTGAGCAGATAAAACCGATCCGCACTGCTCATCCCGGCCGACCTTAACAGCTGCACGGTCCGGGAGGCGGGCAGCAGCACCGCGTCCTTGTCAAACTCACAGTTGCTGACCACGCGCCGGGTCAATGGATTTCGCGGATTATGCTCGAATACCGCAACCAGCCCACCGGGCCGAACCGTTCGGGCCATTTCCCCGATGAATGCCGGCCACTGCCCGGGCGGCACGTGATGCATCACGCAAACGGTCACCGCCACATCGAACGTCCCGTCTTCCACAGGCAGGGTCAATCCGTTGTTAACCAGGTAATTGGCCTCAGGATGGGCGGCCCGGGCGCGTTCGATGCAGGTCGCCGAAGGGTCGATGCCGGTGAGCTGGCCAAAGGCCGCGGCCAGCTGCCGATGGCTCAGTCCGATCCCACAGCCAATGTCCAGGACATTCAGCTTGGCGGGATCACCCAGTTCCCTGCGGGCCAGGTCGACCAGGTAGTCGGCTTTGACCCGGGTAAAAAAGTCGGCTTTGAGGCCGGAAAACGAGATGGACTCATTGACTTTGTCGGCATAGCTGTCGCCGTAGGGATCGAACTCAGACATCATTCACCCGGTCGCTCGTAAAGTCGGACGGTGGCGCCCAGCAGTATATGCTCCTGCAGCAGTGTCGCGCGCTGCTCCAGGCCCTGCAGAAAAGCGAGCCTGGGCCGTCGGTGGGCCGATACGTAGATGATCTGCTTCGGATCAGCCCGGTCGATCAGCCGGTCGACCTGCGGCAACTGGCGTTCGTGCCCCAGGCCCGCGTGCCGTACCCGGGATTCGGATCCCAGGCGTTCAAGATAGTAGTTGAGATAGCTGCCGGACCAGGCATAAGCCAGCACCAGCGCGCCGGGGTGCTGCCGGGCATACTGGTCCATCAGGACAGCAGCCTGCCTGAACTGCTGACGGGTCAGGCGGGAATAGTAATCCCGCGACAGCACCAGCTCCGCCAGCAACGCCGCGCACAGCGCCAGGGCAGCCAGGGGCACCCACCGGCCCGGGATCAGCAGCGCCAGGGCGCGGGCCAGCAGCAGCACCATGGCCGGCAGAACGATCATGAAATGACGGTCGGCCAGCATCGGTTTATACAGCAGTGCAACGGCGAACAGCAGCAGGCTGGGAAGCAGCAGCCAGGCCAGCAGCGCCTGTTTTGCCAGGATGGCGGCAGGCTGGTCCCCATGGGTCCTGGAGACCACCACATAGGCCAGCAGGATCAGCGCCGCCACGGCGGCCACCACGGATCCATGATTCAGAAACACCATCACCTGCCAGGCCAGCAGCAGGTTCGGGTCCGGAAACCCGCCTGAGCGTTCTATTGCCAGCTGGTCCAGCAGAAAAGGCACCCACGGGGCGAACAGCAGGGCAATCGCCAGCGCACAGGTCATGACCACCGCAAGCTTTCGGGGCTGCTTCAGCGTGATCAGCGCCAGCCCCGCGAGCTGCAGTCCGATCAACAGGACACCGTAGTAGTGGGTGTGGCAGGTGACGGCGGCCGTGAGGACGTAGACCACCGCCATCGCGGCGGGCATGGATCCGCCCTGCAATTGCATGGCGAGTTTCCAGGCTGCCAGGAACGACAACATCGACAGCATCAGCAGCACGCTGTACGGAGTGGCCTCCTGGCCGTAGAACAGGGCCGTCCAGGATCCGGTCAGCAGCCCGGCGGCCAGCAGCCCCTCGCGCCAGCTGAAGAGCGCCAGTCCCAGCCAGAATATCAGTGCAATGGACAGGATGCCGGCAAGAGCTGAAGGCAGCCGCAGCAGCGTTGGCGAATCACCCAGGTGGCGAATCACCCCGTGCAGCAGCAGGCGATACCCCAGGGGGTGCCGGTCCCGCTTTGCGCCTTTCTCGATCACCTGGGACACGGTGGGGTGGTTGCTTTTTCCCCAGTGGGACAGCTCGTCATTCCAAAGAGACTGTACCTCCAGGCCATGCAGCCGGGTGGAAGCCCCGATCACCAGCAGCACGATCAGGACCAGCAGGGGCGTGCGGCTGCCGGCGAAGGGTCCTTGAAGGTCCATAGGGGATCGGCGTCAGGTCCGCAGCAGGATCTCAGCGCTCAAAGCTGTCCCGGAAGACCCGATCCAGCTCAACCGGATCAAATTCGTCGGCCCCGATATCGCAGCTGGTGCCCAGGGGACGGGTTTGTCCGTCATAGTCATCCAATGGCGCATTGCCACAGGCGATGGCGTCGATCAGGTCGGACGTGAGATCAAGATGCAGATCGTTGCCGCCGCGGTCGACGTACTCCGGATCTCCTTCCAGGTTGCCGGACGCAAGCGGCTGGCCATTGACCTCGGC
>JAAUYH010169362.1_pt1 | contig 24359 bp, 12 predicted proteins | sample 7278061 | NCBI WGS metagenome assembly JAAUYH01 (sample SAMN14350203, study PRJNA611818) | marine sediment metagenome | isolation source: surface marine sediment (0.6m) | place: French Polynesia: Moorea | collected 2018-08 | reverse complement strand
TATCTTGCTTTAATTCGTACTGTAAAATACCACGGTAAGTTTCAGAAATATGCAAAATAGTTTCGTCCATTACTTCTCGGTCACCCAGTAGTTGATTCCAGTTGGTGCCAAATATTCTGTACCCATGTCATAGCCGTAATTTGGTCCACCTCATAAACAGAATCGTAATTCTGCTCGATTAAATTCAGAGCCTTCATTAATTGACATTTTCTATATCTTCGTTCTAAAACAGAAATGATTCCAGCATCTAAAAGTTGAAGTAATGAAGTTGTATTCAGAAGTAAATAAACAATTTCAAAATTACAATGCTTTAGAATTGTTTCCAAATCTCCATAACAAGATGTATTGTCCATTAATAGCGCCACTTTTCGATAATTTGTTTTCCCAATAAAAGAGTCTAATCGCATTAACCATTCAAAAAATAACCCAGAGTTCATCCACCCTTTTTTGTTTGTATGGTAATCAAAGCCATGTTCTTCTCCAGATTTGCCTTGAAAACACTTAGGCTTATTAAATATCCCGATGATTATTAGAGGGAATTTTTCAGTCCCATCGCCATTCGAGCAGGCTAAAAAAGTCAGTCGATCTTTGACTTTTTTTCTACCTGGTATTCTTCCTGGTCAAATCGTTGAAGCCGGTGACAACTTGTAAAAGAGCTCAAATTCATCAGCATTCCAAACATCGTTGATTGCGTACTTGGAAAGTTTTCTCACAATTGCAGGTAATTTTTCAGTCACACTCTTCAAATCCAAATTAAAAGATTCTCCATGAGAATAAAACCTTTTAAATTTGTTTCGTGCTTTGAATTTGTGTAACCACCCGTTACTCAATTGCAATTGAAGTTGACGGTCTCCAGATTCAGTAAAGAGTTCTTCATTTAAAAGCGATGAAGCTTTTGTCTTAATTATTTCATCTGAAAGGCAAATATTTTTTTGTTGAACATTTCTCAAATCCAATTTACCAATTTTTTCCCATTTGTAGGAATTTCAATTGTCTTTCTCTGTTTTTTTCGAACCTCTTTTTTGTAAAAACTCTAGAAATTGTAGAGGTGTGAGAAATTTCTGTCAATTGAAAATTCGTTTTTGCCTAAATAGCAAGGTCTTGAAGAGACGAAATTTTTCTGCTTTTTCTCTTCTTTCAAATTCTTCAACGATTTCGCAAGATTCAGCTTCACTGAATTAGTTCGTGGGCATGGTGCAAGCAAGGTTGAGGTGATGAGATTTTTGGATCTTTCAGCTGGAAGCTAGTGTACCTATTACTATTTTGAATGCATACCTTTCTCTATCCGAATAACCTACTCCTCACTTTCGTTTCTATCAAAAAATACTATACTTGCACTTGCAGAGGGTCGAAATGCTAGGGTAAGGGCTCTTGCAAATTGGAGGTGCGACTGTATGCAGCACGATATCCATTCAAAGATATATGAAAAATAGAATTCGTAGGTTCAACGACGAATCGAATTGGACGAAGTATGGGGAACTGCGGCAGGCTCTATTCCCCAAAAATAGGTGCATCTAACCGCATAAACCAATGGGCAAATGCTGTCCTGGATTTATTGGTCGGGTAAGTAGGAAACGAGGATTGCGCTGTCGACTTACAGTAGCAGCAGTACAACGCCGCATCCGAATCCCACTGCATCATTGCACAAGTCTGATCCGCGTTCTGATTCGTTACTCACGCTGTGCAGCTGTCAAATTTTATTGCATTTCAATTCGGTTCGCAGTTCCGTCGTGCCGATTTCTGCCTTGCTCGTTCCCCTACGCCATGGTTTCTGCTGCATTCATTACTTCGGTCCCTCTGTCTTCGGTTCGTGCTGGTATGCAGCTCCGTAAATCAGCCCAAACCTTGCGTTCCCGACGCCGCGTGAATGTGACGACACCGCGAAGTTCCGTATCCACCTTGCCGCCCATCTCGGGTGGCGGCCCTGGTGGCGGTGGCGGGTTGCGTAACGTACAACCGAATCCAGATGTTTTCAATCGGTTAGACGACAATGATGGTGGTCTCACATGGGAGCGGTTGAAACGATTTGTTCGCGATGGTTACCGTCTCACCGTTCCGTTCCTGCGCGAGGACAAGGGTGCACGTTTGCATTTTCTACTCGTTCTGTTTATGACTGGGCTATTCACTGGTGTTGGGCTACTTTGGACGATGGGCTATGGCAATCTGATGACAGCAATGTCGGAAAAATCAGGTAGCGCCATCATGAAGGAGATAGGGAAACTGGTGTGCTTGCTCGCATTTGTTGTGCCAACCTCTGTTATCAACACGTATGTGAACGCACGATTTCGTATGCGATGGACTCGATATATGACGGAACGTCTCCTTGGTCTGTACTTCACCTCGCAAAATTACTACAAAATCAACACCGACTCGACGCAAATCGATAATCCTGATGAAGTGATTTACGATCAAATCCCGACATTTACGAGCAACGCGTTCTATCTCATCACCGACAACATCAGCACGGTGTTCGACGCTTGTGCCTACTCGTGGCTACTCATTCGATTATCACCATCACTGTTCTTTCTCACGATTGCGATTTGCGTTGTGAGCACCTTGTTGATAAATAGAATTGGAAAGAAATTGTTCGCTCTGGAAGCACTCCACATTCAGTTGCAAGCCAACTTCCGTTTCGCCTTGGCGAGGGTGAGAATCTTCGCGGAAAGTATCGCGTTCTATGGTGGCGACCGACGTGAAGAGGAGGTGAATCGGCGGTCGTTCAATACCGCGCTACAGTGCAACCTCAGAATCATTGCGCTCAATCGATGGATCAATGCATTCGAGCGTACCTTCGGTTACTTGCCTATCATGATTCCCATCGCCTACTTAACACCTGCTTACCTTCGTGGCACCTTCGCACTCGGTCAAATCACCCAGGCCACACAATCGTTCAATATTCTCGCCTACTGTTTCGCTTTCTTCGTCAAACGCTACGACTGGTTGGTGAACGCCGGCGCGTCGTTGGAACGGCTCACTCGGTTCGCCGATTTCGTGAACCGGGAAGTGAAACCCGAATTGCGTGCGTTTGAACCCCTGCAACCGGTGAACCACTTGGCCGCAGGACAAATGCATGCGAATGGCGTGACCAAGTCGGAAATCATAACGAATGAATTGCCGACGGGCAACGAACTCACCGTTGCGAACGTAACGTTATACACTCCAGGCAGTAGTCCTCGTGTGCTAGTGCGTGATGTGGACTTGCGACTGAACCCCGGAGAGCGATTATTGATTGTTGGCGCTAGCGGAATCGGGAAAACTTCGTTTCTGCGAGCAATTGCCGGGTTGTGGACTGCGGGCAGTGGCAGTATTACGCGGCCGGAGAAGAAGGATGCCTTTTTCATGCCGCAACGGCCGTACTGTGTGCTAGGTTCGTTGCGCGAGCAATTGACGTATCCGCATGACGAGGAGCACAGCGACGAGGCGTTGCTGGAGGCGTTGAGTTGCGTGGGGTTGGCGCATTTAGCGTCACGCGATGGTGGCCTGGATGCAATAGAGAATTGGGCGGATGTGCTGAGCGTTGGCGAAACACAGCGAATCGCGTTCGCGAGGTTGGCGCTCTCCGACGCGAAGTTGGTGATTATCGACGAGGGCACGTCGGCGTTGGACGCGAAATCGGAGGAGCATGCGATGGCGATTGTGCAGCGCAAGGGCAGGATCGTGGTGAGTGTTGGTCATCGCCCGTCGTTAGTCAAGTTCCACGACTTTGTGCTGTCGATTGAAGGCGGGTCGAAGTGGTCGGTGCAGAAGGCGAAAGATTATGTCCATCCCGCGCACGTGTAACATGGGGAAGTGATGTTGTACGGTACGTATGAATATTGAACGTATTTATTGCGTGGACAGCAGGGAGGTAGGCGGTAGTGTACGGTAACTAATTGCGCTGGTTTGCTCCGCGTGATTCGTTGGTTAATTTACTTGCACTTGCACCCACTATTGCACACCATCTTGCCGCCTGCGGAAGCGCAAGTCGAGGTGCATGAGGGTTTCTTCCCGGCGCAACAAACGCAATCGCAGTTTTGGCTTTGCAGGTTGTTGGCGACTTGGCATTTCATCACCGAGCATTGAGTAGAACGAAGCACGCTGTTAGGGCATGTTGCGGCTTGGGTCAGGGATGCGACCAATACGCACAGCAAGGCGAGGAAGAAAAACTTTAGAGACATTACGCTGTAGTCAGCTGGTAGACGAATACTTCCTGTGTTGGCGGCATTTTTGTGTGGTGCGCGAATCGGGCCTTTGGCCAGAACAACCGATAAATTGGAGGCTACTGCACAACGAATTTCTTTATCATACTACAGCTATTCTTCATAAATGTGGTGAATGAGATCGATTCATACCAGATTAGCGTCCTCTGCACCACATCACAGAATGCGCCGAAGCCCGTATCGATGAATAGATCCGTTACTCGTGCAATCAGGTGGATGGTGTCTCGCTCGTGTGTCGATAAGCTTGTTAGTTGTACCAGCGTATTGTTATAGGCGCTGTCAAGATCGCTCACAACGGACCAATCGTACGAATGACGTAATCGAGATACGTGCATCACACTCGACACGCAACGCGCGCCGTCACGTCGGCACAATGCGGCGTATGGCATCAACGCGCCGTCGACGCGTACAAGGTGTCCTCGTGTGGCGCACGGTAGCCCTTGCAAATGTGTAGGGCACAACACCTCCGCAATGCCGCCCGCCGACGACAATATCCCGGATTGCAGCGCTCGTGTATGCAACCACTGCGTCGACACGCACCACCGCTCGAGTCCGGGAGCCCGGCAGTTGCACGCCTTGTAACAAATTTCATTGATACAATACTCGTCGCAGAATGGCATCTCCCCATTACAACACGTACACTTGCACTCGTTGTAATTAAACACACCCGACTTGGGACACGTCTTCACCTCGCAAGTTTCGTTGCCCATCTTGGATTCATTGCACACCGGAAGTTCCGCGAATGTTGGTCTTGGCACTAGTAATAGTAGCGGAATAATGAACAGGACGGATTTCATCATCTTCATTGTTTCGCGGAAAGTGTGTGGCGTTGCGGTGCGATGTTAGGCGAGATCGGTTCTATTTTGAACTTGTCGTGTAACGTAAAATGCCTTATTTCTGGACGTTACTCTAAGCCAATTTTCATAGCTGTGGTTTCTGTGCTAGTCTGCTAAAGTCCATCTCAAATACTATCACCACTACTTAAACTACAAGTTTTTAAACGGTTGAATTTTAAAATCCATTTTTCTGAAAGGTTTAGAGTGAAAGCATTCTTCAACTACTTTTTGCCAAGGATTTTAGTCGTAGCTAACTGAGCACCGAGCATTCGAAACGAAATTTTAGGGGTTCGGAGAACTATAAGATAGCTTCAATCTAGTGGAGAAGTCGTTAAGGCACGGTTTGGATATACAGCTATTTCGTTAACGCTAAGCTTATAGTTATACTTCCATACATACTACAAGTACAGGCTCCTTCTCTATATGGCACATGAAGTTTGTGGTGTTCTGTATATACAGAATTTAGAATAACAAGTTTTAAACCTAAAAATCACCAACCTCACGTTCCATACAGAGAGGGAGCTCTGTAGTACTATTGGCACCTTTACTATTGTAGCAAAACAATAATTCTTATTACGCTAAATTCTTCAGAGAAATCATAACCAGAAATTGGTAGGAAAGACCTACGCATAGAACAAAACGAGAGGCGTCGAAATGAGCAAAGAAATATGTCTTTGCAAATAAGCCACCCACATGAAAATTGTCGCACTCGTTCTGCCATCATCTGTGCAGGAAAGGCATTAAATGCGAATTATTGATCCGATTGTAGTCATCGGTCGAACAATAAAAGCTGTAAGAGGGCGTGCACTGAAACAAGAACATCGATAGATGGATCACAGCTCGAAAAAATGGGATAACCCTTGACAGAGAATATTTCTTAAGTATTTTCAGAACTAATTTATCTGCTCGACATAGGTTTCAAGTCTACCTCTGAATCCTTACGATAAATTGTTCTCGAAAATCTATCCAAATATTTTCAAACTGCGTTAAAGCTCCGTTTTGGTTGATCGACCAGGTGATTCTCTCAGTATAACGGTTGTAATTTACGAACCCATCACTTTATCTTATTTCTGAGTATCCAGCTGTGCATTGGAACCAGAGACGTAACAAAATGTACTGAAATATAGCATATTACAGTGAATCAGATAAGACTGAAGTTCACGAACTATGGCATTCTCTGTTATTTACGGAGCGGTGCCGCTTTAGCATGTACCCCTCACTTTTAAAATCTTCACATCTAACTATTGCGTTACACAAGTCTTGCACACGTGTCCAATATTAATGGAATACAATGCAGACACATCTGCACGATGCAGTGAAGATAGATAATTCTGCCCTGGTGCCCATTTAATTTAGGTGTAGAAAAGCAAATTTCGTTGGAATAGGGAGTAGGGATAAAGCAATTGTACATCTATTCAAAAGCAACGATCATTTGATTAGTTTAGAATCAAATCTAACCATTTTTACTAGTGCATTAAGAGCGAGGGGTACATGCTAAAGCCGTATCTACGGAGCTGTACTTGCTGAAGAAGTTACGTACTATAGTTTAGTCAGGAATACTGATTATTCTTTACCGTGGCTGAAAGATTCAGTCGCTCTTTGTTGAAATGAATACATGAAAGGTTATTTCAGGGGGATTTATGACGTCAAGCAGCGAACAAATTAGGTTTCAGTAATTCCTTTTAATAATTTATCCTTCTTGTACGTTGGCTACAATGAATTACTACTACTTGAGATTTGGTAGAATAATTCTATTCGACTTTGTGGTAGACTTTTCAGTTATGGAGATCGTACCTCCAAGCATGGATTATCAAAATAAAAATAGTTCGGCACCTCTGATTGAAATAATCTATCTCATGAATCGAACTCTCTGTAAAAAGCCAGGATAAGATAATTTTCGTATAATAGTTAACCTAAATAACGAAAAATGATTGATAGTGAACAATTGATAATCTACTTCTCCAACAGATTTAAGGCAGTTTAAAAAAGTAACATCCTACCAGACCGTTTACATTGATTCTGCTTCACTAGTAGCTGTTAGAAATATAGAAGAGAAAGAATTTCGTAGATCGCCAAATCTTACTTTTGTATCACTAAAAGAAATTTATGTACAGCTGAATATGAATAAAAAGCGGTGTCATCTTCGATGTCTCTAGCTCATCGACAAAGATATTATCCCATAACTGGCAGCTTGATAAGAGCAAATACACAATGCTACAAGAAATATCATAATCTCACACGAAGAAAGGTAATGATGACATGAGTGCGTTGGTCAAATGCAAATAAGAATTATATACAAGACTTAATTAAGGAAGCTATAAATTCGGAAAAAGCTTTTCTCAGAGCGGACAATTTTTGCGAGTATCCAGTTTTAACATTACTTAGCCCACGACCGTGCTACCATGCCTGGCCGTGTTCTTGATAACGATCATGGTGGCGACACACATAGCATTCGCGTTCAGTTCGATTGCTTCCGCAGCACGTAGTTTGGGCTAATGCAGTAAACTTGACTTAATACTAGCATTTTATTATGCGATTTTGTCTCCCGGACAGGCGTATTACCTATATTAATGCAATTACCGTTGCACCTAAGCATCGGCAGGCTCATTCTTCTGCCTGAATTGTACATCAAAAGACTAGGTAGAATATTTCATTTTACAATTTTCCGTATTGTGAGGCGAAATACAATGTGAACTAAAACCACAGATGTAGCATAGGAAGTGTTTAATCGCGTTTTCCCCCGAATTCGATCTTCAAAGCTTCAAATTTTATCGCAAACTCGCTTCCGATGTCCACTAGCCGAACTTATCTGCTGCCATCAAAAAATTTACGATTCTGATCTTCCTCGTGCTTTGACGAACGCTGGAATTTTCTGATGTTAAGTAAATTATTGTGTTCTTGTCCTCAAAAATATGTCCAATTGTTCACCTATAGAAAAATATCACAGTCTACAAGTATTCAATTTTAGTGGCACCATTGCGTGGCACTGCAGTGAAATGATTGGTTATGCGATATCTGCCATAAACCTGATGTATTACCAGATTAGGAGGCAATATCTCTTCTTTAGCTAAATGCATTCTAATAACGACAAATTACTCATTTGAATGTTAATATTATCATTTAGTGAAGTGTTAATTCTGAAACATATTTTTGCTAATTATTTTTATAGGGATCTATCTCCTTTCCGTGAACTAAATCTTTCCCACTGTCCTAATTTTAGCCTCAACTGGTCGGCCACGGTACGAACAGAAATTGCCGAGGGGCTGCTGACAAACCTATCGAAGCTTCTAAGAAGATTTCAGTTTCTATCGCTGCTCTAGTGGCAATCATGGATTGCCATGCTTGATTTTGATATGTTTTGCGGTCGCATGCATTTAATTTTATAGCGAATCGGCGGAGTACCTTATCCTGGCTTGATATTCGTCACTTGCTATATCCAATTAGATCAGAACTCAAAAGACTCGTTTATAACGTTGACTTTCATCGCCAAAATAGCAGCGAGCACTGAGACGGGATCGTTTGCGGACAGAGTTTTTTTGCACTGAAACCACGTGAGAGCATGGTTTGTTGACCTCTTTACGCCGTGTACTATCCTACTTAGTACAAATTGCGCGTCTCTCTGAGTAAGCTTCGTTCGGGGAGATAAAAAAGACTCATAGAGTGATATGTTTCACATACGTTCGCCAACGCCACTGTCAGCATAACCGTAAGTTTGGTGGTCTTTTATTGTTTACCATCAGAATCATGAAGAAAGCAATAACGTGGCACAAACAAATACCAACAGAAATAGATCAAACAAACATCGAAAATTTGTCATCGACAGTCAAGACTATGCCAACGAGGATCAATACACGTTCGAAGGCTTGGATACACGAGAGGTCAATGATAACATTCGAGTATTTCATCCTAACAAGATCGTTGCCGTATTAGCGGCAATACCGGTCCATGCTCTAAATCGGGAAAAAGAGGAAATCATTCATATCATATATTTTTAACACTGGTATCTTCTGATGCAAGCTAAAAATTGAGTATATAAGATCTTGAATTCGAATCCTTCCGAAAATCAAGTAAATACAAGCATCATCGAGTTCGTTACATCCAATTGGGATAAGATTAGACAGAGGATTTTCAAGTCATCAAATTTAAACATATTCACAGCATAGAATCTCAGCAATGTTATGATTTCAAATTCACTCTATCTGGAAATTTAGATGAACCATTGTCGAAGAAAAATACTAAGTTCCATTCCAGGATGCACCTTTCGTTCATCATAGATTATTACAAGCCTTTCAATATAACATTGGACTTATTGAAAACATTGAGAATATGGAGTAATTAATGCAAATTGGCAAAGAAGAAGCACAGGAACTGAAATTATATTTCATTTTTTCTACACATTCTGAACAAAGGCTGCTTACTATGCTGAGAAGAATCCTATTTCAGTCTCTAATATTAGAAGGAATCATGAGTTTATGTCCTTCTATTACTATTTTATAGTCGCAATTCATCTGCATAATCATCGATAGACTATGCCGTTCTTTCTTTCATAAATTTTTTTGCTTCGCATGTCGTTCTGAAACATCAAATGTTTAGGTATACTCGGAAACAAACAAGCCGAAAAGAAATACGAGGCAGTTTAGAATACGGAGGCTGGTAACACAGCTCAGTGAACAGGAATAATGAACATGTATCTAACTTAGGGCGGCTATCAATTGAAAAATAACATTTATAAACTACAATATTCGATATGAGTAGATCTGCCTGCATTGACGTTTACAGATCGTTTGAAAATCTATCAGGAGCTTCTTTCGTTCTACCACTTGCTCGAATTACGATCTTTATCATTTATTTTAGTTCTAAAGGCATCAAATATTTATTGCTTCATTTTCAGTTGGTTCTTCCGCTATTTGACTGACTATACATATTTACATTTAAAAACATGTTGTACGCTTTCGCAGTTCTGTAGTCGATCCTAATCCGGCTTCGAACTCCGCTCTCTCCTCATCGCGTTGGTGCAAAACGATAATTCTTACGATTCTTTCTAATTAGGGTTGAATCGAATGAAATTTGTATACTCTAGTAAATCTGGATGCCCTTCCCGGTCACTTCAAGTTCGTAATTCGACGTTTTAACCTCATTTATTCTCTCAGACGAGAAAGAAATTATTTTTACATTCTATGGTTTTGTATTACTGCTGATTATGATCCGTTGAATGATGAATCTTCCCTCGCATTATGGGTCGAAACATAGTGTAGCAGCCCCTCCAGCTGATTATAGTGGTATCATGAGCACAGCTTAGCGAATATCCATGCTTCTTAGTTCTTTCTTCTTGATCGTTAGCACTCTAAGCGTGACTATTCTCGCCATACCGTTCGCGAATTCTGCCTTCACGAAATAGATCGAGAAAAAATATACCCGATATTCGTTCTGAAATTACGTCATGTCTACTGTATGATGACAAAAATCCTTGAGGTAACTGTTTGGATGCAACTTCAAGGAGTTCTCATTATTATATCAAATAAGCCCTATATCGTTATTTGATCAATTTGAGTACAGTTTGCTTGGTCTATCTGACCTGAGTTAAGGTTGATTTTTTGATCTCTGAATAATGCCGCATGATTTGCGCATTGCGTTATCCAAACAGAAAGAAAGTTTGCAATTTATTCATGCAATCCTTTGTAATGAAACTTTGGTTTTGTAGTTCTGTCATTTTTTTATTTCTAAAGGTTTTGGCCTCTTGATAAAGCGTTTAGACAACGAAGAATTTTTCAGATTCGATGAAGCGATGCACATTGCTGCTGATGCTACTTGAATAACAAAATTGTAGATTGTGAAATAATTTTCATCATTTTTTGTCCACTTAAAACAGTGATTTCTAATTCTAAAGAAAGTAAATTTTTTACGGATAACAAATCAACGCATGAATCGATGAGAAATCATTTTCAGTGTTGAATTTCTATAGCCTAACAACTCCTATGATTAGTAAAATTGAAAATTTCTACCTTGAGCGGCCAAAACTTCTGGCAAGTATGCCGAAGCTAATTATAAGGTGTATGATGCCATTAGAAAAACCGCGTTGTACACATTCAATCGGGCTCTTATTGTAAAGGAACCAAGTATAAATCAGAGCGTCATTATTTATGATGCTACACAATAGAATAATGTATAATAGCCGGAATCGCTTCTATAGCTTTCTGCATAATGGGCTCGAGTATGCTCTTTTCTGTACCCTCTACGCTAAAGTTCGGAATCCTGTCCAGTTCCACGCAAGGTTGGAAAGGTACTGCGATTTTTTCACTGATTGCCTCATCTGAAAAAAGAAAAAGGCAGCTCTTCTAACAGAGTAAATAGCTAACCCATTAAATAGAAACCAGAAAAATATAACGGGAACGGAAATGACTCGAAGAAAGAAGACCGCAGCATGCCACAATTCTATCAATTTTGAATGGAAACACGAAGCGATCCACGAATCTTTTGTTGAGTTCGCTCATTTACTAGTTTTCTTTCTCATGCTTTATCTTGGATGAAGAACAGCATTACGGTAATTTTATGGAGAGTGACAATTAAATCTTTTCAAAGAAGTACATTGCTGATGTTAAATCATTGATTCACGACTATTTGCGAGTTCACTTGAATCACGAAATTTGTAGTATATCCCTAAATACAAGAAAAAACATTTGCGCACTATTGAGCGACTTTTGGTTCCCTTGTCCGGTTCATTTTTGTCAACTCACCAAAGGTGAAATAGTCTGGTTACCTTAAAAACAGGTTTTGTTTTTACGCTCATGAACAAAGCACGAAAAAATGAATTCATATTTTAAATTCCTCAAAAAATAGTATTTGTATTTATTTCTATCGCTTTTCTCACCGACTTCTCTTATTTTTTTCGACATCGATATTAGGCTGTTGCGATACCTATTTATCTGCCGGGTACAAACTAAATATTTTCATTTTGGTACATCCGCTTTCAGAAACGGTAGTACAAAAATTTGTTCATACCTATCTGCGAGAATCAAAAAAATTTCGGGTCAGGTTAGTATCGACAAAAGTGACGGATGTATGTATGTTACAGGTATCCATTTTGAAATCCTTGATAGGGGTATAAGGATTCCAGAATAAACAAGTTAAAATCAGTGAAGTTTACTATTTGAAAAATTTGTAATACAATTCCTCCCTGATCAAATCAATTTTTTCTCTGGTGGCTTAATTGCTATACTTGCTTTTTGAGAAAAACTCGTAGAATAAAGAACAAATAAATTTTCTACGGCTTGCTGGCGAAACAACTGAAAATGATAAAAGTGATGGTGAAAGAGAATTATACGGCGGCAATGCCCGACAATGAAGGTCATGCAATAGAGTTTCTATAATCTTTAGGACTTGTCGAATTATTTCACGTATCCTGAAGGAATTGATAACTTATTACGAGGCGTTCCAGAAATGTCAGCGAAATCAAATGCATCTAATAGGCGATTATTAAATAGTTATTGTTAACGAAGACGTTTCCCAAAGACTATTAGGAATAAAATTATTTTGATCGAGGTTTCTGGTTGTCAACGCAAGATTCTGCAACTGATGAATTTGATGCTTTCAGCTCTATTACGAAATGCGTACGTACTGCTAAGTTCGCAAACGAAAGAAGATCGAAATCGACTGCTAAAGTGACCGAAGATATTCCAACTCTATCACTCGCAATTAACTAAGTTTATTCAGATAAAATACCATCACATGCAATGGAACTGCAAGTAGTATTGAGTGTAACCTTCGAGATGCGATTTCAAACGATGTAGGAAATTCTATATCCGTTTTCAATATGAGATGGTCGGAAATTTCATATTGCTTCACTGAATGAGTACGTCGTCGCATCTTATTTCGTTCCAAGACACTTTCTGGTTGTTCATTCGATCTCATGATACAGCCAACGACCGATAACATTCCAAATTGAACAACTTGATTGGATGAAAAACTTAGAAACTGTGGCATCAGATTGTGTTGTTGCATGCCGTACCGCCTTCCTGAAAGTAGAGGTAGAGCGAGTCGCCCGCTGTCAACCGCCGTCGAGCAGGAGGCAGGCAACTGCCGAAGTAATTAGAGGGTGAAAGCGCTTCTCCCGTCTTCATTGCCAGGGAGCGAGGACTAGCGACCGCTGGTGGGTAGGTTTTCCATTCGGGGTTATTTACTCCCTATAGTCCACTTGAATAATCCTGGGATATTTGGATTTCACGACAATCTTATCTTATAAATGAATTTTTACCTGTATTTCTCTCGGTATATTCAATCAAAGGCCACAAATGAAAAATAAAATCATTTCATTTGAACGATACCTTTCAGAATATGAAGAATTGCTGTCGCAAGGCTTCTCATATGGCTGAAAACTCAGCTACTTGGAAAAGAAATTTGTTGTGCTTGTATTGCGCTTTGCTATTTGATTTGTTCGAAACGTTTCCTGATGGAATTGAATGGATATATAACCCTTCACCCATGCGAAAAATTGATCTTCTTATTATAAATCCAGTAATTTATCGAGTGCTACATTTAAATTTTCAATAATCGCTCAAAACATTAGAAAATAATTTTATGTTGTCAACTGTTCTATTCGAATATAGCTGTCACAGTATTAATTACAGTACATTTGATATCGGTATGACATAATGGATTATGGTTTTCAGTTTAAGTATGATTATTCAATGCATTTAACCGTATGCGCTGAATTACCGTCTATTTATCCAGCTTGCTGAATTGTAACATTTGTTTTAGGTTCTTCACACTGATAAAGGAGATTAATGATCAATTGACTACCTAATCTGCATTGAAGTAGTCGAAATTAAAACAGCCGAGAGATTCCAATTTACCAACGCTTTTTGGTAACTTGAATAAAATTCCTCAAACCTTACATCTGCAGCTTTCTTTTGAAAATATTTTCGGAAAACTAGATGGATTGCGTCCAATTTGGCATTTGGATTAAACTCGAATAGTTGTTTTTTCAAAAAATCCGGTAATAGTGATAAACATTGTTATTTGTATGCACCAGGTGCGTCTTTATCTAGGAACGTTTCTGCGCGTTCCTCAGATCTGTCTCATCTTTCAAGTCAAAGATAACGCAATAACTGCTCGGAATGATTTTTCTCTTCATACAAGGCCCAACAGCGAATGAATCCTTGTCTTGTTCTTTACCTACCTTCTTCTAGAAAATTGCAGGTAATCAGCAACTCTTTCGTTTTTTCAATTTGAAATCAATGATGATTCGTTGAGGATCACGAAATTTTTCGGTAAGATCAGAACGGCGATGCACCACAGAGCCAAGACTTTGGTTCTTGATTAGGTTCACAAATCAATCTACTGAGCAAGCTTGACAGATTTTTGAACCAATTTCTTGGTGCACAAATCACATTTTTCTTGTTCCATTTTGTATTATGCTTTCTACCGTTGAAAGAGGAACACACTACTGCACAATTCAATAACGGACGCTGAAAGTCCAGGTGTATTTGCATATAATACTTTCCGACAGACTTCAATTCAATTTCTCTTAAAAGCCAAAAACAAATATTAGAGAGAATTACGCCTCGATCCCTGCATTGAAGTTTTGTACCACTTATCGCTGAACATTAAGATTCGAAAAGAAATAACTCTGAGACTCTATGATTGGGCTGAAGAGTAGGGAACTCAAAATAATGATATAGACGGTGGTCTTTTACTTTCTCTCAGGGTCGAAGCCACAAGAAACGAAGGGTGAAATACGATTTTTGAAAAGGACAATCCCATTGACCAGTTTGATTCACAATTTCATATTTTAATTAAGATGGAATTAATTATCTTGTTATTTAATTGCAAGGCATGCATTTAGTATATAAGATAATGATGACCGATATTCGTCTGACCTGCTAGTTGAGCTCAATTATTTCTGTTGCAAACATATTGAGTTTTTCGATTCCTCCGTTGCATTGGCTCCGATCCAACACATTTTCATGATCAACTGGCCAGTGGCAGAACTGTAGATTCGCCTCATGTATTGACAGGAGTGGTTCGGATTTGGTGTGCCTTATAGATTTTCTCCTTGTCACTCTTAGTTCTTTCCATGCGTTTTTCTAGTGCGAGAACTATATTTGAATAATTCTGGATAGTAATCTGGGCAACCTTTTTCAATCAATCAATCAATCAAGCAGTCCTGTTAACTAAGCATTGTAGATATTTCGTTATACTCCTGAGCATTCAAATTGCTAATTCAGTATGTTGTGTGAAACTTGTGGATTTCATATTTCATATCTAGCCATACTGCTAGATAAAAGAAAATACCAAATAGTATGACTAGATGGAAATAGAAAGGATCGATATGAAGCCTGGTATAAGCGAACAAGGTTAATTGAATTGAAAGGTATTTACAGCTAGCATCGTTGGAGGAACGGTAGGAACACCGAATGAAAGGAGGTGAATTGAATTACACTGGCGACTGCAAATTGGAAACCACGAATGTGGCAAAAACCGGTTGGATGAATGGGCAAACGTCATCAGCTAGGAAACCGCAACTTCACCCCGGACTGCGGTGGAGTGGGACATGAACGGCATGGAGTTGCGCACTATCGCAAGGCGAACTCGGCAAAAGCCGACGTGCGTAATGCCTCGAGACTGCGCTATTTATTGTCCAACACAAGCAGATTTCTTCCACAGTATTTCGCAGCACTCGATATAGATATTTGAACGCGATGGAAAACCACCGTTCCTAGGAAAACCAGCATTATATGTATCCGTTCGTAGGCAGTGTAGTGCGGCATTGCATAGGACCACGCAGGGGCGACTTGATCGGCGAGAATGTTCGACCGAAGGAAATAACAAGCGAGCAAGCGAACAAACAAGGGCAGCTACTGCACGGTGTATGCGTGGATGGATGGAAGCCAGTCCGGCATCGGTCGCAAGGTGGGTACGGTACGGTAGCTGATAGTGGGCAGGTGGTGGAAATTGATTGCGGGTGCTACAGAAACGGGTTGGTTGGCGCCCGCCGCAATTAGACGATATCGGCATTCTGAGAACGGAACTGTATTCACGGAAAAGTCAACGGAAATTGCCCACCCCTGGATCTCAGTATTCATCCGCGCAGTAGCCTTGCCGCAACTCGTCACTGCGCCGCACCCCAGGCATTTCCTGACACAGATCCAGCCGCCGCACGAGCGCACGCCGCCGATACCACGAGCAGGAGGCGCGCAGCAGGCGTGTTGAATGCGCCCCGCCCCGCGCGATGAGCCGACGCGGACCGGAAGGCGGCACGACGCGCGCACGTGGCGCCATCAAGCCGGTGGCGTCGCGTTTCCGCGGGGGCCCCAGCGACATCGCCAGCACGGGCAGCGACGGGCAGGACTGGGAGCGGGTGATGCACACGAAGCTGGCGCAGTGGCGCTACATGCACTTGGTGGCGCTGGATGAGCTGGGCTCGGCGGAGCGCGCGGCGTGCGCGGAAATCACCTCGCTCGCCGCGATACTGGAAGAGCACACCACGCGCCTGCACGCGTTGGAATGCCTGCTCACCCGGGCACGTGCGCACAAGGCAAGTGAGCATTTCTACGACCGTGCGCGCCCCGCGCTCGACCTGCTCGAAAGCGGGCTCAACAGCGCCGCGCCCGCGCACGACGACGTCTGCACCGCCCTCATCACCGCACTGCGCCGCCTGCGCACGCCCGTCGGCGCCGTGGGCGAGCCGGAGAAACTGCCCGCCGCCCTGCGTGCGTTCCGCAACGCAGCCGACGGCTTCGTGGAGTCGGCGCGGAAAGCGAATGTGCCCGACGCGGGCGTAGCAGCGCAAGCATTAACACAACTAGAGAAGGTGGCCGTCACAATGCAGCAGGACGCATTGTCCAATGCTGCAAAGCAGGTCGCGGCCGCCGCCGATGCCATGGACGAGGAACGGACGAAACTGGCCACTGACGTGTTGGTGAAAGAAAAACAGTCATCCACTAAGAAACTAGCGCCTGTGGCAAGTGCACCGACACGGACGAGGCGCAGCGCCACGATTGCGAATATTCGCGAGTTCAACAATGTACAGCAGCAGCATGGAAATGGAGAGAAACGCCGCGCGAACGCCTCATTCTACCAGCAGCACAGCGACGCGCGGCGCATGTCGGGGGCGATGCGAGATCCCCGGCGTAACAGCGCGTCATTGGACGGGCTGAATGTCAGACAGGGCGACGATAGGCGACGGCTGAGTGGGTCGGTGCAAATGAGGGAGTGACTTGTTGCGACGGTGTGGTAAAATAGAAGTAGCTTTGAGTGCTTACGTTTATGTGCATGGTACTGTAACTTTAAAAAGAAATGTTAAGACAAGCTAAGTGTTGGTACCGCCTATAATCCGCGTATTGTAGCTAGTGCCACACCCGTCGTCGGTAGCAGCGCATTTGTGATACATGGCATGTAGCGGTAGCCGTACAACAGAGCGTTTTCCGCAGTCATTGCATAGGATTCTCGTCTGCGTCTCAGAGGTCGATGCCGCCTGCGCTGCGTCCCCCATAGGTTCCGACGTCGCCATTGCGCCGCCATCCGACACCTGGCCCTGCGCCGGTGTTGGTGTAGCGGTGTCGCTGTCACTGTCTTGCATGATGTCGTCGATTCGTCTGTAGTACTCGCTCATGTCGGTGATCGCCGTCGCGCAGTACGGGCACTTGAAGCTGGTCTTGGTGTATTCGCGGAAGCAGCTCGCGTGCATAGAGTGACCGCACCGCATGTATACGCTCTCCTCTGTTGACGTGAACATGTCCTCCAGACACACCGGGCAGGGCGTGTGTAGGCCGCGTTGCACACAATTGTGATGATCCCGGGTTTCGATGCTCACACAAGCGTCGCACCGGTGGCAGTGGAAGTTGTCGATGCCCAAGCCACGCCCACGCCGACAAATCCCACAATGTTCGCAGTGGTACACCGGCCGATTGGGTGCGTCTTCGAAAAAGTTGCATGTCGAACAGAAGTACTTTGCAAACCGTGCGTCACATCGAACGCATTGCTCCGACACCGGCTGCTCGGTCATGCAATGCATACACAGCACTTTCTCGACGCCGTGCCGGTCCAGCTTATGATCGTCGCCCAACGCTTCATCGTGGCACCTTCTACACGACACCCACAAATTGCAGCACTTGGCATACAACTTGCATGACCGTGCATAGTGCTCACATCCCAGTAGGTCGCTGGTGCCGTTTGGTGATTTCCAATACGTGCGCTTGAATTGTGCGTGGTACAAGTTTAGATAGGCTTCGTGTAACCGAGTTGCTTGCTTCTGTTGATACAAATTCATTGCATTGTTTTGCATTTCGTCATGGTGATGGTGTGGATGGCGGTGGTGCTGCTGAGCACTGTTTGAACAATTCGACTTGTCCAGGGACTGATTGGTGACAGTAGGTCGAGAAACGCGTAGTCGATGTAGCGCGAATCGGAGAGCATTCACCGCGGTGGGTGTGGTGGCATCGTTTTTGGGTGTGGCGGACATGTCATGGTCAGGTTGCGACGAGGAAGGTTGGGGAGCCGCGCGAGGAATGCGTGGAGTTATGCACATGGCATAGGTTCAAGGTGGTGCGCGGGGGGTTGGAGATGGTGGCACACATCGAGGGCGCTGGGTCTTAAGAAAGAAAGGAAGGGATAGGTACAACACAATCGTAAGAACGGGGAACGAGGAAGAACGACACGATTGGAAAACACATAATGGTAAGATCGGGACGGTATCGAAGTGCAAGGAGGTTGAGGAAGAAGTGTTATACGAAAGGTGGGAAGTATGGCGCGTTAGTGAGTGCACAATCGGACGCGAGGTTTTACGGCAGTGTGAGAAAAAATCTGCGCGGCGAACAAAGGGCGAGATTCGGGCGAGCGACGCGGCCAGTGTTGATTGGCGAATAGTGCGTAGGCGTGCCGTGCAGTTCCTTACAGTACTCAAGTTGTTAGCATCGAGTCGCAAAGTGTTGCGTAGGTGTGAGTGTTGTAAACAAGGCTCGTATGACAGTACAGGTATACAGTATACGAGCAAGTCGTATGCTCGCTGTGGTTGCATTTCTGCCGTGTTGTGGCTCGCAATTAACTGCCCTTCGCAGCGCCCTCCGTCCACGCCATCCGCACTGCTGGCTGCGTACAGTGGCGACGTTCTGCACTGCCTCCGGAAATCTGTTCCAACACCACCCCGTATACCGTCTGCACGAAGCCTCACGCCGCACCGCCCCACCACACGGGCCCTACTCCGCCACATCCCCGTGTGTTGCTGATTCCTCCGCCTTCGTCGTTGCCGCTGCCCCCGCCGTATCTCCCGCTCGCTCCTCATCATGTCGAGCGTTTCTCAACCCCTGCCCACCGCAGCTCAGCATGCGCGACCCAACTCGCGGACTATGCGCAAACTCCACGCGTCGCTAGAGTTCGACATGCCGCTCGACGACGACGACCAACTCCGTGACAAACCAGCGCAACAAAAATCCGAACCCGCTTCGCCATCACTGCCCTTCGACTCGTCGCTCGTGAAGGAAGGCGCTGACCCCGATGACCATGTGTCCAAATACCTCGCGCGCGTGAACTTCACACAACTCGACGACACGGAAGTGATTTCAAGTGGCGACGAGCGACCCGCAACCGACCGTGAGCTGCATGGACGGCGCATCCCAATCTCGATTGAGGAAGAAGACGACGATGACGATGCATGGTTCGGTGGAATTAATTTCACGCGCGACACCGCGCCCGTGTCCCCACTTCCTCGGCTACCCTCCCCGAAGAAGCAACGGGGCGAGGAGACCAACGCCGCCATCGCGCGGCGGGCTAACCGTGGTGACGAGGCATGTTCGATGTGCGCACGTTTGGCCTCGGAGAACCGTCGGCTGCGCCGCTTATTGGACGAGGCGGATTTTGCCGTCGCCGCTGCCGACGTCGAACGCCGCTCGCGCTCGGTTAGTGACCCGCAATCGCTTGCTGAGACTACCAGTCCGAGATCTTCGGCGAGCTGGCGCTCGTCGCTCACTTCCTCGCGACGTCCGTCCAAACCGAAATCCACGTCGTCCGAGAAAACACGGCTGCGTGCGCAAGTGCGTGCGCTTTCCGTCACCACCGCCTACCTGTGGCAGAAGCTGAACACTACAGAACGGGAGTTGGCGGACCTGAGAGCCGCCGGCCTGTGTGCACCTCCGTCTCCGGTTTGGGATGCAGATTTGAAGGACACTTTCACCGCGTCGAGGATGGACCGCAACAAACTATTCGATCGCGCGTACAACCATCCATAGCACCGCTACCGTACCGTACCTCGGCCTGCATGCACCCGCACCTACCTACCTACCTACTACTTGTTCGCCCATTGGCTTGTTCTTGTGGTAAAAGTTTGTCGCACCGCTTCTACTACAATACACTCGCGCCCAGCTGGTTAGTTCGTTTTCGATAGAAATGAGATGATCCTAATGAATGCGTATCGCTTTGTTGCAAACGATGAGCACAGCTGGGTGATGTCAAACCCGGAGTGCGTATGGGTGCTGCACGCACGAATCATCGTTTCACGTGCTGTACTGTACGCCCAGAAATAAGCTGGCCGCTCCTTCAGACACCTCGAATGAGCAGCCATCTGCGCATGGTGCCCACTCTCTTGTCGAGGTTTGTCCCACGTTGCGCCCTCATAAAACTACAGTATTTGGTTTTTCGAATGTGCCGGGGATGAACGGAATTGTTATCATTGTTTTTCGTGCGGCGGTGGTGATGACGCTGAGGTGCTGATGCTGATGTGCAGTGGTGCGGAAGCGCGCGGTAGCAAAGCATGCCGCACTATTCTTTCGACCTGTTGAACTGATCTTTCGTAGCGCAGCGCTAGTGCTCCGTTTCGTGCGTCCCGCGATGGTTCGGTACTGTGGTCCGGTCCGAGCCGATCGGAGCCGCACGTAGTGGTTTGCGTCGGCTTCGATTCACTAAAATGTTACGTGGAGTGTGTGATAAGAATGACGATGATACATGGTGCCTTGCTTACGAGTTAATGAATGTGATAGCTCATTGGGAAATAGAAATACAAGTTATGACATTCAGGCGAGCAAGTGTAGCATATTTGTTTCTTATCACAAAACAACAGAATGTAAGAAATACTGGAACCCGCTAGAAGTACTGTACCAGTGCAGTGTTTCTATCTAGCAGTTTACGCAAGGAATGTTTCCTGGTGCTTGTTTTTTGCTTCTTGCATCCGATTTATTTGAAAAACAGTGCTTCATGGACTCTCGAATTGTGTACGGTACCAATGCACCAGGTTTCAGGATCCAAAAATTCTATTCTTAGCTCCTTTTCTGTTGTCAACCTTGTGAATTAACGCAAAACACCAATTCCCTAAATTGTATATGTTGCTGTTTTTACAGCTGCAATTATTGCATCTAAAGCTCGTCGGTCGTCGTCCTGTCCTGTCCTGTCCCGTCGCGTCGGGCAACAAGGTCAAAGAGAAGATCTCCCAGAAGTTTCGAGTCGACTTCACCTTACGCAACATTATTACTGCACAATTGCTGCGCATGAATAAGCCAACAACACCACACACGATAGGAATATTGGTATGTACTTTGAAATTGTGCTTTGCAACTGCGCTTAGCGTCGCGCTTGCTATTTCTCATGCATTGTAGATTCTATGGTTCGAGATTCTATTTCTCAGTGTCAGGTAACCTCGACATGACCAATTATTATTCCATCCAGCGTTTGCAACGAGCGGTTTGTTATTTCTCATTAGAGGATCATCAGAATCTCGGTTTCAACGTAGAACGATCGACTTTTGAAATTGGAAAATAATTAACAATTTGAGGTGATTTTAGGAATTTCGAATGCCGTCAATTTCAATTGGGATGTCCGACCAATTTAGTGATAAGTATCAAACGTCACGTTTCCCTGTACCGTATACTGTACTGTACAGTACTCGCACTGCCCATCAACTTACGATTGAGCTAGCCTATTCACCTAATTTCTCACACACACTTCACCAAACATGCTTCGTGAAAATTTGCTTCACTCTGACCTGTGATTCTTGATACGTTAGTACACGCACTGCAGTACTGTAGTTCAAAAGTAAATGGCATTGGATAGAAAGATGACTAAAAACTTGGTCGAGTAAACATTGATCGAAAATGCTTACTGTTGAGCATCAGGGAGAATGTACTAAACAAATAGTTCTCGATTTGGGATGGGAAACAGTATACGCAGTGAAGGAAAGGGGAATATCAATATCATCCTCAATCGAGCGCGCGCACGCACACAGTTACAGGAACGTTCAAGTAGGAAGCGAGATAGATGCGAGTGCAGTATTGAAATCTGTACCGAGGATAGGCAACAAAGGGAACAGGGAGGGTGAGAGAATCAAGTATGAGAGTGGAATGAGGTAAGAGGAATACGGTGGGAAGAATGATAGGTGAGGGCGGTTAGCCGGATTTTGATAAATTCCTGAAATTGATTTGTACGCGTAGCCGCGCGTGATCATCGCCGCTTACCTAGAACGAGTTATTGGTGCGAGTCAATGAGACGAACGAATGGTCGCGAGCATGGATCAGAGCGCTCTACTGTAGGGGGATGGGACTCGATGGTCCAATCTATCCGATTTCAACCGATTTCCTTTTTGCGCTGTATGATCCATTATCATTATCACCACCCCCACTCTGTACACCCACGGTTATCGTGCTGATTCGCACTCCACTTGGTCTATTCTTATAATCATTTTCACTTTGCCCATGGTAGTGCGGGCTGTTGTTGTTCATTATCATTCCTATCGCTGAAACGCTCCTGTACGTTACGCTTTCAATACGTGTCCCAACGATCACTTCTTCCTCCCTCTCCAATCGACTCTTCAAAAGGCCGCCCATCTCCCTTCGTTCTTCACCCTACCCGCCTGACAATCCCCCGAAATCATCGGTGCCCAACTAATTATTTCGCCAAGTCTTTCTTCCTTTTACCCGTCCTATTCTTCGGACTACGACCGAACCGAACAGTCTCATGCCAACCACCGCCGAGCTTCTTCGTCTCCACCACCGTTCCTTCTTTCTTGATCCCTCCTATTCCACCTTTTCCAACATGGCAGCCACCGCCACCAACGTCAAGCATCGCGATCCAACTTGGATACCTCCACCGTGCTCCAGTACGAACTCCGATCTACACAACGACCCCGATGTCGACGAAGTATCTGACGACCATCACCAATTACCAACAAATTCCACGAGCAACAACACCAAGATTGGTGAAAGTTTTCTATCCGATGTTCATTCGGTTGTATTGAATCCGCACTCGACTTGCACCGGTACGAACGTCAACGCAAACACCAACACAACTGCAAGCAAGCAAGTGAAATCGACGCAGGAACCAATCGACACCGCCGACCTAGCGCAACAACAATCGCTCTCCACTTCTCCACCACCTGTTGCACCACCGCCGCCCACGAGTATAACCGACGAAGAGCGAAGATACACCGGCGTAGATTCGAGCGACCAACCGAGAGACTTGCAGTCGGATTTGTTCCTTCTCGATCAGGCTATGCAAGCGCAACCAACAACACGTCATGATTCACTTATGCACCATCAGACCGCCGCATCTTCAATGAACATGGCCGGCGAGCTAGAAGCGTCCGACTCGCTCTTCGGTGATGCACTGGGTCGGTCCGCTTTCTCCCAACCTTTATTCGATGATCACAAGTTACTTTCATTTGATAGTAATGTCGACACTCAAACTTACTCTCGATTACCCGCACATCCCATAGTTGCCACCACTACCACCACTACCACCACCGCCTCCCAACCCACAACTTCACTGCCATCACACCATCATTTACACCGAAACAGAACTGACGCGGCCCACAGCCAGGAACCTCAAGAATTGGAGAGCATTCTGCACGAACTCGGTATCATCAATTCACAACAAGAACGAGACTTCATCTTTGCCAAAGACAACGGCCTGCGACCGTTTCACAGCATTTACGGTCAGGACGTGCATCTGCCTGGTTCGATGACGTTCGGACGACAGAAGAAGCGGCGTTTATCATCCATAACCCTCGATACTGCTGGTGCGCCCGTGTTTCCTGAAGGGTATGATGCGCCGATGGCGAAACGCGCCAAGAGCGAAATCCCAAGTTCCACTGGTGGTTTGTATTATGGAGAACGTCCTACACGACCCTCCGGCTATGGTACTAGTATTGGCGGAATGAGAACTGGTGGTCGCGCCTACACGGTGATGAATGGGATGGACATGAACCGAAGCGGCATGCACGGACATTTTTCGGATAGTGGCGGTCCCGACATGACCACACGAACCAACACGGACTTGTACGAGAATCTGTCGCCCGAGCTCCAAATGCGGGTGGACCACTTGCGTGAGAAAATCGCGAAGATGCCGC
>JAAUYH010011210.1_pt1 | contig 24373 bp, 20 predicted proteins | sample 7278061 | NCBI WGS metagenome assembly JAAUYH01 (sample SAMN14350203, study PRJNA611818) | marine sediment metagenome | isolation source: surface marine sediment (0.6m) | place: French Polynesia: Moorea | collected 2018-08 | reverse complement strand
GGGACGTTCCATGGAACGTCCCTACTAGTCACTAAAACGGGGAGTCATGCAATAGGGACAATCCAACCATTCTGGTTGTAGTTCTGCTTTGCAAGTACGACAAGTCAAAGAATTCTTGCGTTTGGCTTTTAGTTCCGCTTCTAAGCCAGAATCAGTAAATGTGACCCGTTCTACTTCTTCTAGGGTGGTATGACCTTCTCTAACCAGATTTAAGCTATATGCTAAAAGAGTAATCATGCCTTCTTCTACTGCTACTTCTTTAATCCTGTCAGTATTAGCTCCTTCGTTAATGAGAGATTGTAGTTTTTCAGAGTTCCGCATTACTTCATAAACCCCTACCCTGCCTTTGTAGCCCACACCATTACATTTGGGACAGAGACTACCGTTTGCTCTTGCTGCTGTGATTTCCTCTGGAGTTAAGGTATTAGATTTATAGAACATAATTTCTTCTTCATTAGAAGCGGATAAACCAAACCTCGCCAATTCCTCTTTCGTTGGATTGTAAGCAACTTTACATTCACTACAAACCCGACGCATGAGTCTTTGAGCCAAAACTCCGAGTAAAGCACCAGAGATCATGAACGGTTCTACACCCATTTCATCCAAACGAGCGATCGCGCCAGCAGCATCGTTAGTATGGAGAGTAGTTAAAACCAAGTGTCCTGTCAGAGCAGCTTCGATCGCAGTTTTCGCTGTTTCCGAGTCTCTGGTTTCCCCAACTAGAATCACATCAGGGTCTTGCCGTAAAAAAGCCCTGAGAATAGAAGCAAAATCCATCCCTTTTTCCCGAATTACCTGTACTTGGGTAATTCCGTCCAGAGAATATTCGATCGGGTCTTCTGCCGTACTAATATTAACTCCTGGGTTATTTCTTTCTGCCAAAATTGAATACAGAGTAGTCGATTTTCCTGAACCAGTTGGACCAGTTACCAAAATCAAACCGAAAGGACGACTAGCTAAATCACGAACTAGTTGTAGAGAAGCTTCGTCAGAAATTAACTTATCCAAACCCAGTTGGGTAGCCGAGTTATCTAAAATCCTTAAAACGACTTTTTCCCCATAGCGACTAGGTAAAGTATTAACCCGAAAATCTACTTTTCGTCCCTGAAACATACGACGAATCTTACCATCTTGAGGCAGACGCTTTTCCGCAATATCCAAATCTGCCATAATCTTGAAACGCGCAACTACCGAAGGAACAATTTTTTTAGGTAAAGGGTCAAAGGGCTGTTGTAATACCCCATCCTTGCGGTAACGCACTCGTAGAGATTCTTCTTGGGGTTCTACATGTATATCAGAGACTCCTTCTTGGAGTGCCTTAGCCAAAATTTTATTAACTAAGCTAATTACTGGTGCGCCCTTAGCCTCATTAATCGCCCCTAAATCATCTTCAACCTCTTCCTCTGTTTCTTCGAGATTTAAATCTAAATTTTCTAAATCTAGAGAAACATCAACTGCTGCTGCTGATTTTTTAGTTTCCTCTTTCTTGACTTGTTCATCAAGAAATCGATCGAGCAATTTTTGATAGTCAGATTGAGTAATAACTGTTCGCTTTAATTCAATGCCTTTAGGGCGTAAAATCCGATTAAGATCATCTTGAGCTTCTAAGTTTTCGGGATCGACCATCGCCACGACCAAGACAGGGGATTCCGTTTCTTGATGTTGGAGAGGAATCAGACGATAACGACGACAGATATCAAGGGGAATTAAAGAATTTATTAATGTTCCCATCTGATTATTGCTAATCTCGTCTATCTCAGGATCTAGAGACTCAACGCCATAAAGAATTTTAAGCTCAAACAGGTGATGTTTTTTATACTGACGGATTAAATCAGGAGAGAGTTGTTTTCCCGTCATAGATTCAACAACATCAGTTAAAGGAAGACCACTTTTACGACTTTCTGCCAAAGCCTTTTGCATCTGATCGCTGTTGACAATCCCTGATTGGACTAATTTATTGCCAAAAGGGGAAAAATAATTGCGTAAAGCTACTGCTTTAGTTCGTTTCGATGAGGAAAAAGAAGCCATAAAATAATAAAAATATCTCCTGACATTACCAAGTGTTCCCCAAAGCATTGCTAAAATTAAAAGTCTGTCGGCAAAAATATTTCTGCTAATAATTGATTAAAAGCAAATTTCTTATTTCTTATGATTGAAGAGCAAAAGCAACCAGAAACTACCATAGAAACTCAAGAAGAAATCTTAGTTGAGTCAGAAGAAGACAATAGCGATAATCATAATACTGAAACTTCTGAAGCAGAAGTCACTGCTGAATCAGAAGCAGGAGTCGATGATGTTGTCGATGAAGTAGAGAATAAAGAAAATCAAGATGAGTTACCAGGAGAAAACGAACAGATAATTACTGCCTTGCAACAAGAAAATGCCAATCTGAAGCAACGTTTGGATAAACAAATTGAACAGACTAATCTAAACAAAGCTCAATATGCTCGATTAGCAGCAGATTTTGATAATTTCCGCAAAAGAACCAGCAAAGAAAAAGAAAATCTAGCAGAACAGGCAAAAGTAAACGTTATTACTGATTTATTACCAGTAATAGATAATTTTGAACGGGCTAGAACTCAGATTAAACCTACTACTGAAGGGGAAAAAGGAATCCATAATAGTTATCAAGGAGTATACAAAACTTTAGTTGACAGTCTCAAACGCCTTGGAGTTTCTGCTATGCGAGCAGAAGGAGAGGAATTTGACCCTAATTTACACGAAGCAATGCTCAGAGAACCAACGGATGAACACCCTGAAGGAACTGTTATAGAGCAGTTGATGCGAGGATATTTACTGGGAGAAAAAGTGCTACGTCACGCCATGGTAAAAGTTGCTGTTCCTAAAGAACCCGTGATAACCTCGGAAGAAGAAAATGTGGCAGAGGATAACCAGACAAATAACGGAGAAAATTAAGTAATTATTCCTGGCTTAATTTAGCTACCAGATATAACTATTTAACTTGATTTTTTAATTTTGATGACCATAGGAGCAAGCTGGTTATCTGTTCTTGCAACTTTTTAATTTAGTTATTGTGGACTATGTTACTGCCTAAGAACTATGGCAAAAGTTATCGGTATTGACCTGGGTACTACCAATAGTTGTGTTGCTATTCTCGAAGGAGGCAAACCTATTGTAGTGACGAACTCAGAAGGTGGACGCACTACTCCAAGTATGGTTGCTTTCGCGAGAGAAAATACTCGTTTGGTTGGACAATTAGCCAAAAGACAATCAGTTACTAATGCTGTGAATACAATTCATAGCGTTAAACGGTTTATTGGTCGTCGTTGGGATGATACAGAGGCAGAAAGGTCTAGAGTCCCCTATAAGTGTGTTAAAGGTCGGGATGATACCGTTAATATTGAGATTCAGAAACGAGCCTATACTCCTCAGGAAATTTCAGCGATGATTTTACAAAAGCTCAAGGCTGATGCAGAGGCGTTTTTAGGTGAAGCAGTTACTCAAGCTGTGATTACTGTTCCTGCTTATTTTACGGATGCTCAACGTCAGGCAACCAAAGATGCAGGAACTATTGCTGGCTTAGAAGTATTAAGGATTATTAATGAGCCAACGGCTGCTGCCCTTGCCTATGGGTTAGATAAGCAAGACCGAGAGCAACAAATTTTAGTTTTTGATTTGGGCGGTGGAACTTTTGATGTTTCTATTCTCCAACTAGGTAACGGTATTTTTGAAGTAAGAGCGACTTCTGGTAATAATCATTTGGGGGGAGATGATTTTGATAATGTGATTGTACGCTGGATGATTAAAGCTTTTTATGCTCAAGAAAAGATCGACTTGAGAGCGGATAAAATGGCTTTACAAAGATTGCGGGAAGCTGCGGAAAAAGCAAAAATCGAACTTTCAACTGCTCCAACTACATCAATCAATTTACCTTTTATTACAGCAGATGAGACTGGCCCTAAGCATTTAGAAATGGAATTGAGTCGGGCTAAGTTTGAAGATTTAGCTAGAGAATTAATTCAAAAAACTTTAGAACCAGTCCAGCAAGCACTAAAAGATGCTGAATTAACTCCAGAAGAAATCGATCGTATTATTTTGGTTGGTGGTTCAACTCGTATTCCCGCAGTACAACAGGCAATTCATACTCTGTTTAATCAAAGCCAGATCGATCGATCTGTAAATCCAGATGAAGCCGTAGCTCTAGGAGCAGCAGTGCAAGGGGGAGTTTTAGGCGGTGAAGTTGAAGATATACTTTTGTTAGATATCACACCTCTATCTTTGGGTATAGAAACTTTGGGAGAAGTGTTTACCAAAATTATTGAACGAAATACAACTGTACCGACAAGTAAATCCCAAGTTTTTTCTACGGCTACTGACGGGCAAACATCGGTAGAAATTCATGTCCTTCAAGGGGAAAGGGCTTTAGCAAAAGATAACAAAAGTCTAGGCAAGTTTTTACTCACAGGAATTCCTGTTGCACCTAGAGGCGTACCCCAGATTGAAGTGGCCTTTGAAATAGATGTTAACGGGATTTTGCAAGTCTCTGCTCAAGATAAGGGGACAGGAAGACAGCAAAGTGTTCGGATTACAAATACAGGAGGATTGAGTGCGACAGAAGTTGAAAAGATGCGTGCTGAAGCGGAAGAATATGCGGATTTAGACCGCTTGCGGATGGAATTAGTCGAAATCAAAAATCAAGCAGATAATTTAATCTCCAATTATGAACTTACTATAAAAGAACAAGGTGGTTTGATACGAGAAGAACTAAAAAATCAAATTCAACAACAAAAAGAGAAACTAGATCGTGCTTTTGTCGATCCAGAAGCTAATATAGATAAAGTTAAGCAATTGTTAGAATTGTTGAGACAAACTCTTTTAGAAGTTGGTAACGATGTGTATCAGTCTATGGGTTCGGATGAAGGCGATCCCTTTGATGCAGTTTTGGCTGGTGAAGATGGGGGGGCTTCTGTAGAATCTCAAATTAATAAATTTAATCAAAAAAGTGATTCTCAAGCATTAGTAAATTTAGAACAAAAAGACAAAATTATTAACATAGACGATCTAGAATCAGATAAAGATGACACTATATGTGATGAAACTGTTTTCTCTGAAAACAGTTTTGACGATTACGAAGTTGTTGATTAACAATCAGCTTTGACCTATTTATGTTTTCTGTGATTAAATTTTGTTACAGTACGATTAATTAACCTTAAATTGAACCAATCAAATTAGCAATCTATGGCAGGCGACTACTATCAAACTCTTGGTATATCACGCGATGCAAGCAAAGATGAAATTAAACGTGCTTACCGTCGCCTGGCTCGGAAATATCATCCAGACGTAAACAAAGAACCAGGGGCAGAAGAAAAGTTCAAAGAAATTAACCGAGCCTATGAGGTTCTCTCAGAACCAGAAACTCGTTCAAGATACGATCGATTTGGCGAAGCAGGAGTAGGTTCTGCTGCTGGCGGAGCAGGTTTTGATTACAGTGATATTGGCGGTTTTGCTGATATATTCGAGACTATCTTTAGCGGTTTTGGCGGTATGGGAGGTGCTACAGCCTCTTCTTCTCGTCGTCGTGGTGGCCCAGCTAGAGGCGACGACCTCCGCTTAGACTTGAAACTAGAATTTCGTGAAGCGGTTTTTGGGGGCGAAAAGCAAATTCGGATTCCCCATCTGGAAATATGTCAGGTATGTAATGGGAATGGAGCTAAACCGGGGACTGGCGTAAAAACTTGTGGTACTTGTAGTGGTAGTGGGCAAGTTCGTCGCTCAACTAGAACTCCTTTTGGCAGTTTCGCTCAAGTTTCTGTTTGCCCTGCTTGTAACGGTACAGGAGAAGTAATTGAACAAAAATGCGAAGCTTGTGGTGGAGTAGGTCGTAAACAAGAGACGAAAAAGCTCAAAATTACTATTCCCCCTGGAGTTGATAATGGAACTCGTTTGCGGGTTTCTGGAGAAGGAGATGCAGGTTCAAGGGGAGGAAACCCTGGAGATTTATATGTTTACCTCTTTGTAGAATCGGACAACGAATTTACTAGAGACGGGATTAACATCAAGTCAGAAATTACTATCAGCTATTTACAAGCTATCTTGGGTTGTAGCCTAGAAATTAAAACGGTTGATGGTACAGAAGAATTACATATTCCTCCAGGAACTCAACCAGGAAAAGTTTTAACTCTAGAAAATAAGGGAGTACCCAAATTAGGTAATCCAGTTAGTCGAGGCAATCATTTGATTACTATTAGAGTATCTATTCCTACCAAGTTTAATGCAGAGGAACGGGAACTATTAGAACGACTAGCTAAAATAAGAGGAATAAACGTTAGTAAAGGTGGGAAAGAAGGATTTTTAGGAGGACTATTTCATAAATGACCTACTCAAATCCTAGTAATAAAGCTGAAATCAGTAGTTCTTTACAACCAGATGCCCATATTGACTTAAGGGGTACACCCTGTCCCCTTAATTTTGTCCGTACCAAACTTCGCTTAGAACAGCTTCCTCCAGATTCACTCCTAGAAGTATTTCTTGACCCTGGAGAACCCATTGAACAAGTTCCAGAAAGCTTGGTGCTGTCAGGATACATCGTCGAGAATGTTGAAGACTGTCAGGAGTTTTTTGCTTTGCTAGTACGCCGTCCGTCCAATCTGTAAGTAATTGATGTGAATTTAATTGCTCCCACAGTAATTGATACAGCAGAGTTGATAGGCACGGTAGTTGCTGCGGTTGCTAACTTCTATCAGGTGCGTTTAGAGCAAGATATCCATTCTAGCGGGCATCAACTACTACTCTGTACTCGCAGAACTCGACTAAAAAAAATTGGTCAAAAAGTAATGGTGGGCGATCGCGTTATCATTGAGGAACCTGATTGGCTAGATGGTAGAGGGGCAATCTCTGAAGTTTTACCTCGTCAAACGGAATTACAACGCCCTCCTGTCGCCAATGCTGACCAAATTCTGTTAGTTTTTGCTCTAGAAGAACCTACTCTAGATCCTTGGCAGTTAAGTCGTTTTTTAATTAAGGCAGAATCTACTACTCTCAAGCTATGTTTGTGTTTGAACAAAAGCGATTTGATTAGTGAAACACAACAACAACAGTGGCAGGAACGTCTACATCAGTGGGGATACGATCCTATATTTATCAGTCTAGTTCAAGATCGGGGACTAGATAATTTACTCAACTATTTACAACAAAAAATTACTATTGTTGCTGGCCCCAGTGGAGTAGGCAAATCTAGTTTGATTAATAAGTTAATTCCCACGATCGATCTTCGCGTAGGTAAAGTATCAGGGAAGTTACAAAGAGGTCGTCATACAACTCGCCATGTAGAATTATTTGAGTTGCCTTATGGTGGTTTACTCGCAGATAGTCCTGGCTTTAATCAACCAGATTTAGACTGCCAACCAGCTAACCTCGCTTGGTATTTTCCTGAAGCTAAAGCACGCTTAGAACAAGAAAGCTGCCAATTTAGTGATTGTTTGCATCTAGATGAACCTAACTGCGTAGTGAGAGGAGATTGGGAACGTTATGAATATTATCGACAATTCTTAGCAGATGCGATCGCTAAGCAATCAGCTTTAAAACAAGCACCTGATGAAGAATCTAGTCTCAAGTTAAAAGTTAAGCGTTCGGGAAAGCAGCAATACGAACCAAAGTTAGAATCCAAAAAATATCGCCGTCGTTCCCGTAAACAAAGACATCAAAATTTACAAGAACTCTATGAAAATCAATCTTTAGAAGATATTTATCAAGAGGATAGATGAATGTATGTAGAATTGCAGGAGTTCAGGAGTTCAGGAGTTCAGTAGGGACGTTCCACGGAAAGTCTGTACAAAGGTTGAGAATAACTTTGTTATGACCTATTCAATTATTGCCTACGATCCCGAAGAAAATCAACTGGGTGTAGCTGTACAGTCTCATTCCCTGTGTGTTGGGTCAGTAGTTCCTTGGGCTGAAGCTGGAGTAGGTGCTTTAGCTACACAAGCTCGATCGAATAGGACATCTGGTCATTTAGGACTAGCGATGATGAAGGAAGGTTTAACAGCACAGCAAACGTTAAAAGCATTATTAGCTAGCGATCGACAACCAAAAATTCGACAAGTAGCCATAGTCGATAAGCAAGGAAATATTGCTGTCCACACGGGAGATAAATGTGTCGAAGCAGCAGGACATCGACAGGGTAAGTGCTACTCGGTGCAAGCTAACCTGATGCTGAAAAATACTGTCTGGGACGCTATGGCTGAAACTTTTGAAACTAGCAGTGGTGATTTAGCACAAAGAATGATGAAGGCTCTTTTTGCTGCACAAGCTGAAGGTGGAGATATGCGCGGTCAGCAATCAGCAGCTTTATTGGTTTTATCCAGTCAATATAGCGATAAAATCATCAATAAGCAGTTATTTAATCTGCGAATAGATGATAGTAAAGAACCCCTGCAAGATTTAGAAAGTTTATTGAAAAAAGCTAAAATTAGGCTTCATCTACAAACAGCAGTTAATCTTCTTTTAGATTCGTCGGCAGACGAGGGAAAGTTTGAGTTAGCAGCCCAAGAATTTAGTAAAGCAACTGAGTTTATACTCAATGTAGCCGACAACCCAGAAGATATGTTTTGGTACGCTATTACTTTAGCTTCTGTTGGACGAGTCGAAGACGCACAATCAATATTGAAGGAGCTTTTTACAGTGAATCCAAACTGGAAAGAATTAATACCTCGATTGATTAAAGTAGGACTTGTATCTGACAAAGAAAAAGCGATCGATCAATTGTTAGAGCAAATTTAAATTATTATAAGTTTATTCTGAACTCCTGAACTTCTGAACTTCTGAACTCCTGAATTCTGAACTCCTGAATTCTGAACTCCTGTAAATTCCTATGCCTGTTGCTTCTACTTCTAATCCTCAGTTTTATCCACCCAAGCTCAATCCTGTCTTTACTCGTTTAGTTCAGAGTATTTCTCCTCTAGTTGCTTACTATGCCTATCAAGTGGAATTAGTAGTTGCAGCAGAAGACATAGCCAAAATCAAAACTATAGAAGATCACCGAATTGTTTATCTACCAAATCATCCGACTCTTGATGATGGAATAGTTCTATTTATGCTGTCTGCTCGTTTAGGACAATTATTTCACTATATTGTGGCTAAAGAAGCTTTTAAAGGCTTAATGGGGAAATTTTTGCAGAGTATTGGGGCTTATTCTATCAAAAGAGGTTTAGGCGATCGCGCTAGTATTAGTCAAACTCTTGAGCTACTCCAACAACCAAAATCCCGCGTGGTAATTTTTCCTGAAGGTGGTTGCTCCTATAAAAATGATACTGTAATGCCTTTTCGTTCGGGGGCAATTCAATTACCCTTCAGTGCTATGAATCAATTGGTGAAAAAAGAAGGATATCTTCCCGATTTATATTTAGTACCAGTCGGTCTTAAGTATAGTTACACCAGACAGATGAACTGGGTAATTGAGAAAAGTTTATCTCAACTGGAAGAAGCCTTATATATTCAAGTAAACACTAGAGAATTCTATCCTCGTTTAAGATCGATCGCTGAAAAAATCTTAATTAATCTTGAGAGAGAATACGGTGTAAAAGCAACTAAAGGAGATTGGAATCAAAGAATTGAACAACTTAAAGATCTTGTTCTTTATAAATGTGAACAACAATTACAATTAACCCCTAAAGAACATATACCAGCAAGAGAGCGAGTTTACAAAATTCAATCGATTATTGATTCTACCGATAAAGAATTAACCAAAGAAGAAGAACAAACCTATCAAACTTTATATCGTTCTGCTTTTCGCTTACTTAACTTTGATGCTATTTACGATGGTTATGTAGCAGAAAACCCAACCCCAGAGCGTTTTCTCGATACTTTAACTACTCTAGAACGCGAAGTTTTCAAAATAGAACATCCATCAATCAAAGGACGACGTAAAGCTTTTATCTCTCTTGGTGAACCAATTAACCTTAAAGATTATTTTTCTGCCTATCAGGAGGATAAAACAGCTACAGTAGATAGTCTAGCAGTAAGAATTCAGCAAACTGTGCAAAAGAATGTAGATAAACTCGCTTGATTAGAGTTGTAAATAATAAATTACTCTTAGTAGTTAACTAAATTTGATTTTTTTGTTCTGGGATCTATAGGTCTAGCTACTATAATACCTGTAGAGTTTTGAATACGATTTACATAGTTATGAAGATCGGGAGCAATTGTTACTTGACCAATAGGCGAAGCATGAATTAAGCCAACAGTATTATCAGAATTATAATAAACTAATCCAGTATGAGTAACATCAAGACCAGAAATATTAGTAGTAATACCAATAATATCTCCTGGTTTTAGCTGATTGTAGACATTGCTAATCTTTTTTTTCGGAATATAGTTGGTTGGTATGCTTTGATTGGCAAGGTTTGCTTCCATCTCGACTATACATTGATAATTAGTATCATCTTTGCTCATGCGAGGATATCTATTACGATGTTTACTCATAAAGTCAAGCTTTTTTATCTGAGATGTACCACCAATAGAAATAGAAATGTCTTCAAGATTTTTTCTTCTTTGATTATCAAAAATCCACTCGGAGAAATAATGTAATCGACTACAGTAACCATTTAAGTTACCGTTCCAATATCTTCGATCGATAATATTTTTTTCAAAAGCTTGGTAACTGTAATCTTGCAAAGCAATACTACGAGATAATGCTAATACAGTTTCCACAAATAATACGCAGTCAAACTCTCTAAAAGAGATTACTAAAGTTTCCCGCTCGTATCGATCTAATAATCCTGCTTTGTATTTAGCACCGAGAAAACTTTCAGCAATAACTTGAATAATTTCTCCTATAGATCTACTTGATAATTGATGATTGATTGAATTTTGAACTATCTGGTGAAATATTTTTTGCTCGTCTGCATTTTGCTCTAGTTTTTTGTGGGAATTTTTAATGGCTATTTTCGTTGGTGATACCTCAGAAATATTCGCGTAGTCTATTGTATTTTGTAGTTTATTATGGAGAGGATTTTTGAGTATTATAAAATGATTGCTGAGATCAAATGTGCGAGAACTTTTTAGCTTAGTTTCGACTTGAGAGGTACTTCTATTTAACACATAATGATTGGAAAATAATAGTAAAAACAGCAAAACTAATTTCATTTCCCCTCGCCAATTCACACAAATAACTAATAATTATAGATTTACTGCATTAGAAAAACTAAAAACTAACTTGCCAAATCTGAAACAACTCACCAGTAGAAGTTTTGACAATTTTACCTCCAGCTTGACGTACGAGACTGCGCCACTCACTCAACGGCGTTAGTAACACTTCTGCACCCAGATAGGTTTCCAAAATCGCCCAATCTTCAGCAAGAGGACTTTCAGGGTCGATAACATCAAAAATAAAGCTGTTTCCAGGTTTTAAAACACGCTTAACTTCATCTATAACTCGCTCCCAGTAATGAAGAGGATAGTAACAACTCCAACCTGTAGCAATTACCCCATCAAATTGATTATCTTCGTAAGCTAATAGATGACCCGCACCTAATTTTACTCCGCGAAACAGTTTGGAATTTAGTTGGGGACTCCGACTCATTAGGATGTTCCGTGCTACGGTACTAACTTCCTGTCCATAGAAAAAAGCATCCCACTCGTACCAAGGATAGATTAAAAAACTTAAACCACAACCAATATCTAGCCAAGCTTGCTTTTTCTTAGGAGTTTTCAATTCCCAAAATTTAGAAGCAACACGGTCTTGCAGACTTCCCAACTGCCACTCATCAAAAATAGAAAGACCTTCTACTTCTGTAGGTAAGTCAAACTTTTCTTGACGGTATTCACGCTCAAATCTCTGTGTCGTATTGGCAATTGCAATTTGCCAGTCTTCGCCAAAATCTGGTAGACGAGAGTAGGAAGAGCCTGAATTTTGCCGTTCTTGATCTGATTTGCGCTTTGCCAATGGGTTCGATCCTCGATCGCTTGGTTTAAAACTATTCTATTCTTTTTCTCCCTAACTCTTACGCTACATTGCAATAAATAGTCCAGTGACTCCCTACTCCCTACTTAAATAGAGTGAGTGCAAAATTTATTTCTGGCACACACTCTAAGTGACTTCCTTTTAACTCTTGCTAAAATAGCTTTGTCCTTGGGTAACAATTAAAATGGCAAGAACTTCAGCTTTACTGCGGGATGGAACAATTCTTAACGATCGCTATCGGATTATTAGACAAATAGGTAGGGGGGGATTTGGCAGAACTTATTTAGCAGAAGATACTCAACGCTATCGAGAAAAATGTGTCCTCAAAGAATTTGCCCCGCAAGTAGAAAGCGATCGATCTTTACGTAAAGCAGAAGAACTATTTGCCAGAGAAGCAGGTATTCTCTACAAACTCAAACACGATCAAATTCCTCGCTTTGAAGCTTTACTAAAAACAAGAGTAGATGGCAAAGATTGCCTATTTTTAGTTCAAGAATATATCGATGGTGATAGTTATTGGGATTTGCTCAAACGAGGAGGAAAATTTAGTGAGGAAGAAATAACTAAGCTCTTAGCTGAACTTCTTCCTGTATTAAGTTATATTCATCAGGAAAACTTAATTCATCGGGACATATCGCCAGATAATTTAATTAAACGTCATAGCGATGGTAAACCAGTACTAATCGATTTTGGGTGTGTCAAAATAGCTGCCAATGCAGTTTCTCAATCAACGGGACAGTATATTACCCTAATTGGCAAAAAAGGCTATGCTCCAGAAGAACAAATGGGCAGAGGAAAAGCTATTCCTAGTAGCGATCTCTATTCTTTAGCAGCCACAATTGTAGTTTTGCTGACAGGGAAACAACCTGATGATATCTACAATAGCCACAAAGGTAGTTGGCATTGGCGATCCCACGCTAAGGTTAGTTCTGAGTTAGCTAAAATCTTGGATAAGATGCTATCTTACCATCCCCGCGATCGCTACCCTTCAGCTGAAAAAGTTAGTCAAGTACTAACAGCACAATCTAACTCCTTTGCTAGTAATCTTATTTCCCGCTTACGTACTCTAGTAGTTGCCCCAGGAGATTCCCACGCAAATTCTAATTCTAAAGAAATAGTTAAACCTGTAGTTGCTCAAGCCAACAGCAATATTTCTCGGTTAAATACTCAACCTTTCTCGGCTCAGATCAGTAAGTTTGTCTCTAACGGGAGCGATCGACCAAAATTAAAACGATTTGGCTTGATTTTACTAGGAGTTATCTTTGTACCTGGTATTCTTTCTTTTACTTTTATCAATAATCTATTTAATCTCTCTAATTCATTTTCTTTTAAATCAAAGGATAATACTTATTTGTTACAAAAAGAGCAAAATAAACAAAAAGAAATTTATCAACGAATTGAAGCTTTAAACTTAAATCCGAGCACTTTCTACAATCAAGTGGATAGGCTATTTTATCAAAAGTATCCTAATTTAAAAGGGGTACAACTTACTGAAGACTTAAAACATCGTCAGTATCGAGAGAAATGGTATGAAATTGCCAATCAATTATTAGACAAAAGAGAATAACTAATCTGAGTCAAAATTACGTCTTAATAAGAAAAGCCATAAGCTCAGTTTATTCGATGAATGTATCAATCCCTACAAGAACCTTACAAAAAGTTATTTTTTGCCAGCAAAAAAAATCTCTAGTAAAAAAGCCACCAAAATCGAATATTTACTCATATGGTATTGTATGATTGATACATCAAATGTAATTGAAACTACAGTCAATGTCTACTTAAGAAGATAACAATGCTCGATTTTGCGCTGACAGCAATTCTTTAATTCCCTGTTCTGCCAAGTCCAACATTAAATTTAGCTGATAGCGATTAAAACTACGCGATTCAGCTGTTCCTTGAACCTCAATTAATTCTAGATTACTGTTCATGATGACATTAAAATCAACATCAGCTTTTACATCTTCGGTATAATTTAAATCGAGAAAAGCCTCTCCTTCAATCAGTCCTACAGAAACTGCTGCAATAGCAGTAATCAAGGGAGATTTTTCTATCTCCCCTCTAGTAACTAGCTTTTCTATAGCAGAAGCTAAAGCAACATAGCTACCCGTAATGGCAGCAGTGCGAGTACCTGCATCAGCCTGAAGAACATCAGTATCAATATTGATAGTTCTTTCTCCAATCAAAGTAAGGTCTAATGCTGCCCTTAAACTTCGGCCAATTAATCTTTGGATTTCTTGAGTGCGACCAGATAACTTCATGAGTTCTCGTGGTTGTCTCGGTACAGTAGCATTTGGTAGCATACGGTACTCAGCAGTCAGCCAACCTGTACCACTACCAACTAGGAATTTCGGTACTCCTGGCTCAATGCTGATAGTACAAAGAACTTTGGTATTACCAGAGATAGATAATACGGATGATAAAGGTAAGCTAGTAAAATCTTGCTGGAAACAATGAGGACGAAGTTGGTTAGGTAGACGACCATCTGGGCGTTGCCAAGACATAATTCACCTTCTCAATGTCAATTAATAAATGAATAAGTTTATATCTTGTTTATTGTCAATAACTACTCTAAGATTAATACTTTGCACACAATAAAAACACTATTAACGAAATAATATAGCTTGAATCAATGTCTAGCTTTCAAGCACCATCTCAAAAATACGGAATATTCGCAGCAATTACAGTTTTAATAATAGGTCCAGCCATAACAGTTTTCCAGGATGGATTTAGAGCTTTTCGAGAGCTATCTTTCTGGTTCGGTCTTTATGGCTGGTTAGCTGCAGGGATTGTTGTAGGCTACTTAGTCTACTTAGCATTTTATCTCTTTGGTTTAATCAAATCAGACTCGTCGAAAATTAATGACGAAGAAAAAACCCTCGATGCTCAAACCCAAATTTCCGCTGGTAAACTACCAGCTTGGGAAATGGGAGATTTGCCAGTACCACCCAAATTTAATTTACGTAGTGCTATCGGCATCATAGGTCCTGGAGCGATTTTACTAGGAACATCTATAGGTAGTGGCGAATGGCTACTAGGTCCTGCAGTAACTTCTGAGTACGGAGGTTTTTTGTTATGGCTAGTTCCTGTCTCGATAATTCTTCAAGTAATTATTAATACAGAGTTCATCCGCTACACTATGTACACTGGTGAGCCAATTTACACTGGTTTCATGCGTACTCGTCCTGGACCTCAATTCTGGGGAGTTTTTTACATTATTGCAGCCTTTCTTCAGCTTGGTTGGCCTGGTTGGGCATCAGCAGCAGCTACTGCGCTAACAGCTTTGTATATTGGCGGTTTTCCCACTAGTGAACACGCATACCTAATCAAAATATTTGGTTTTATCTGGTTTATTTCCACCACTGTAATTGTTATTTTCGGTGAAAAAATCGAGCAGACAATAGAGTTAATTCAATGGTTTTTTATCGCTGCAATTTTGCTGTTCCTGATTTTCGTAGCTGCTGCTTTTACTTCTCCTGCTACTTGGAGTGCAGCCACTAGAGGGATAACTTATTTTGGGGTACTTCCTCCAGGGCTTGATTGGGTAATTATTAGTGCCTTTATTGCCGATGCTGGTGCTGGTGGAGTAATCAATGGCACCATTGGTAACTGGTTTCGAGATAAAGGGTTTGCCATGGGCAAAACAGTGGGTTACATTCCCGCCATTATTGGTGGAAGAAAAATATCTTTAACCAAAACAGGGAAAATTTTCCCTTTAACTGCAGAAAACAAAAAAAGCTGGCGAGAATGGTGGAAGTTTGTCAGTGCTGACCAGTATGGGATTTGGGCAATAGGTTGTTTTTTAGGCATGATGTTGCCTGCTTTAATAACTCTTGAATTTGTTCCCTATGGTACTAAGTTCAACAATGAGTTTGGTATAGCTGTGTATCAGGCTCAATACATGTCATTGGCAACAGGAAATCATATCTTTTGGCTAATAATTCTGCTGATTGGCTTTTGGATTCTCTATAGTACTCAGCTTGGAGTAACAGATGCTTTTGTCAGGATGGTAACAGACATTATTTGGTCTGGAAGCAGCCGTATTCGCGAATGGCGCGGTGGTGACATTCGTTTTGTCTATTATGGTGTACTAGCCTTATTTACTCTCTGGGGTTTATTTATTTTACTTCTGGATGTTAAACCATTACTGCTTATTCTCATTGGAGCCAATATTGCAGGACTTAATTTTTCCTTCCTAGGGATACATATTTTATATATCAACCGTAAGTTTTTACCTGTGGAATTAAGACCACCTCTGTGGAGAGAAGTCGTGGTTTTACTAGGAGTATTCTTTTATGGCTTTTTCTTTATTAGAGCTTTACCAGCACTAATCCAGCAATTATCTTCCCTCGGCTAATTTAAAAAATAACGATATTTCTTTTACTCAAAAAAAATGAATATCAAAACAATGAATAAGTATGAAAAACAACTACCAGAGAATATTCAGAAAAAGAAATGTCCTCAATGTGGTTTTAAAAATAATCTGAGTACCATTTACTGTCAGAACTGTGAATACCGCCTTGTTCCTGTATATAAGCCATCTCAAAACTTCTTAACTATTCCTTGGTCAATAGTTCCTCTATTTTTGCTACTTTTGTTGAGTGGAGGACTCATTTTGGTTTGGCGCAAAAATGCAGTTTCTCTCAAACAAGCTAGCATTGAAAATTTTATAGTTACTTCTCGTCCTCAAGAGCTAACTTTTCAGAATACCAAGGCTGATTCTGATTCTTATCTAAAATTCTATAACTCTATGGAAGACGTGAGAAATGTTCCTCAGGGGGTTTTTTTCTACGGAGGTGCTATTGCTTCGGCTGGTTTACGTTCTAACAGCATAGTTAATGAGATGGCCAAAGCTCAACCTCAATTTCATTTATCTTATATCGATCCTTTAAATTCTCCTCCTGATTCAGAGATGGGGATCAAAATGGTAATTGATGGACAATTGAGCTTTTCTCAATCTTTCCGACCGCTTAAACAGTATGAATATGATTTAGCTAATTCTCGTGGTTTTAAGCTAAGACAAGTTCCAGTAGCTATTAGTGGCATAGCTTTCTATACTAATTTAAATATTAAAGTACCTGGTATATCTCTTGCTCAGGTAGAAAAAATCTACACTGGGAAGTTAACTAATTGGCAACAATTGGGAGGACCAGATTTACCGATTATTCCAGTAAGTCAAACTCCTGATGCCAAAGCTTCCAGTAGTTTTCTCTTGCAAGGAATGCTCGAAGGATCAAAACGTTTTGGTCCTAATGTGCAAGTAGTTCGTAATACTACCTCTGCTATTCGTAAAGTAGCATCGACTCCAGGAGCTATTGGTTACGGAGCACAGCCTTTAGTAGTTGGTCAGCGCACTATTAGACTAATAGGTTTGTCCAAAGGAAATTCCACAAGGTATGTACAACCGATGACGGCTTTTGGCGCAGTCAACAAACAAGCATTACTTGATGGTAGTTATCCTTTGATTCGGCGCATATTTATTATTTTTCGTGAAGATGGACATCTAGATGAATTGGCAGGTAAGGCTTATGTTGATTTGCTGCTGTCTACAGAAGGTCAGCGTTTAATTGAGGAAGTTGGCTATTTACCTATTCGTATCATTGAAAATATTAGTTTTTAGAATAAAGAGAAGTTATAGGAGTAGAGGCAAGGCAATGCCTTGACCCTACTTCAGGAAATTCTTTATTTATATAAAGGTTGAATCCATAACCATTCTTGAGCTAATCCTTCTGCAAGAGAAACCTCTGGTTTATACCCTAGAATTTTTTTTGCTTTAGAAATATCTGCACTGGTATGACGCGCATCACCTCTAGCTCGATCGATATAATTTTTTTGTAAAGGTTTACCCATAATTTTCTCCATAGTGGTGAGAACATCTGCAAGGACAACTCGACAACCTCCACCAATATTAAAGACTTCACCGATGGCTTCGGGAACTTCTCCTGCTAAGAGGTTGGCAGCAACAATATCACTCACAAAAGTAAAGTCTCTAGTTTGTTGCCCATCACCATAGATAGAAATTGGCTCATCAATGATCGCAGCTTTAAAAAATTTATGAAATGCCATATCTGGACGCTGACGAGGACCATAAACCGTAAAATAACGTAAAGCAGTTACGGGAACTCCAAAATTTTGCAGATATAGCCAACACATACGCTCTGCTGCTAGTTTGGTAATACCGTAAGGAGAAACTGGCTGAGGACATATTGTTTCTGGGGTAGGCATGGTTTCTGCGTTGCCATAAACTGAGGAAGTTGAAGCAAAAACAAATCTTTTTAGAGATGGAGTCTCTTTTGCTGCCTCTAGCATAATTTGAGTAGCATTTATATTTCTCTCAGTATAATTACGAAATCCCTCCCCCCAACTAGCTCTTACTCCAGCCTGGGCTGCTTGATGATACACTACTTCTACATCTTTTAATAGCTCATGCCAATTCAAAGCCTGAATATCTTCTTCAATAAGCTTAAAGGCAGGATATTGTAATAAATGCTCCGTATTTTTGCGCTTGAAACTAGGATTATAATAATCGTTAAATTGATCGATACCAATGACGCTATATCCTTTTTTTAGTAAAGATTCTGCTAGGTGAGAACCAATAAAACCGCCTATACCAGTAACAATCTGTGTAGTCATGTAAGATTAAAGTAGTTTTTTCTTATGTCTATATTCACATGATAAATAACTAGATGCTCTGTTTTCCCTGGAAGATATGTATTTGTTTCTTGACTTTATTAATTGGAGAGATAAGCTCTAATTATATAGAGGGAGCGATCGCTTTAAGACCTATTTCCTTCAACTTGGAGAATTCTATGATTCAAGAGATTGTTGTTCGCCAAGCAAAAGCCTGGGAAAATGCTGATGCAGAAGCTATTGTAGCTGATTTTGCTGAACATGGTATTTTTGTAGTATCAGAGTCTACTTTTTCTGGTCGTGAAGCAATTAAAGCAGCAGTGACAGAATATTTTGAACAATTTCAATCAACTAAGGTCAAGATTATTCAAATTATTGTCGAGGGCGATCGCGGTGCAGTAGAGTGGACTTGGCGAGATACAAACAAGACAACTAAAGAAGAAGCTTATGCTGAAGATGCCATTATTCTAGAGCTAAGAAACGGAAAAATTGTTTACTGGCGAGAATACATTGATAAAAAGTCTGCTTGAGTTGATTTTTGCCTAAGTTGCTGATACCCAAATCTTCCTTCTTGTTTAACAAACATTAAGCTGGCTAAATTACCGTTTGAATATAGCCAATAGTTTGTTATGATAATAGACCGATACCCTTGGAGAGGTGGCTGAGCGGTTGAAAGCGGCTCCCTGCTAAGGAGTTATGGGGTGTAAGCTCCATCGGGGGTTCGAATCCCCCCCTCTCCGTACCTGGCAATAAAAGCTAAACTAAATGGCAAAGAGCTTGATTCTTTAGTGGGCAAACAATAGCAAGAATATTACTGGGGAACGCCATTCACTAAAGTCACCGCTATAAGACGAAGATGTAACGGTGACGACAATAGAAATTAGTTAGCACGTTTAAAAACAGTCTCTTAGAACTTTATTGATTGAACTTAATTACCTGTTCTAGGCGAGATAAAGCACTAATGGCAGAGTCTTTAATATAAACATCTATAGTTTCATCTTCCGCTAGATTGCTGAGAAGTTCCAATCCGCGTTCATCCCCAAGAGAACCTAAAGCATCTACCACCGCTACTTGTACAGCAATATTATCTACCTCTAATGCTTCCTTAAAAATATTAAAAGCTGATTTACCGAAAGTCCCCAATGCACCAATCGTACTTAAGTAAACAAGAGGATTAGGATCTTCTAAAGCTTGTTTTAAACCTGCTATAGCTTCGGGAGGAAATTTTCCTTCTTCCCCATGGTAAAAAATAATCTTAGCTAAGATATCAGCACAACTAGCTCTGACAATAGAATTGTCACTATTATTTAGTTCATCTACCACCAAAGGTACAGTATCCAAACCAATTACGCTCAAAGTTCTTGCTGCTGTACGACGAAAAGTTACATCTTCTGAATAGAGAATTGATACTAGCTCAGAAATTGTTTCTTCTGTATATTCTTCAGCAATTTGTTGCATAGTCCTCTTTCTAAGATGAGGATTTTTATGTTTTAAGTTAGGATAACGCTCTTCAAGTGACAATAGTAATTCTCCTTAAATAGATAGATCGATACCAATACAATTACCTGGTTGAGGGGGTTAGTAGTTAGTAGTTAGTAGTCAAAATTTTGTACCTAGTACCTAATCCCTATTCCCTATTCCCCAAATTACTCTCTGCTTTAGCCTTAATTAATAAATTTTTATCATTAGCTGCGATCGCCCAACCACTTAGATCTTCTAACTGTTCCAATGCTAGGAGAGAAGCATATTTTAAGTCAAAAATAGAAGTATTGAGAGTTTCTTTAATTAGAGGGATAGCATCGGTTGCCCCTAGATTAGCAAGAGCAAGAGCTGCTGCTGCGCGAGATTTTTGAAATTGGGGTTGAGTATTATTCAATGCTTCTATAAGTATTGCTTTTCCTGGTTGATATTTCAGCCAGCCAATTAATTTAACTACATGATAGTGCGCTCCGTAATCGCTGCAAGCTTCTTCTTCATAAGTTTTCATAAGAGCTTCGCCAGCTTGTGTAGGATATTCTGTTAATAGAGTTTGACTAGCTAAATAGCAACGTCCAAAATCAGTATGATATAGTTCTCGAATTAAAAATTCTAAAGCTGGTGTCTGGTCATATTCGTGTACCATTTCTAAATTTTGAGGATGATCGCGAATGACTTGGTCTAAGCTAGTCTCAATCTCGGCAAAAGTGATTTTGCCTGAAGGTAATCCTGTTGCTGCTAGTAGTCTAATTCCTCTTAGACGAAATACTAGAGATATGGGAGATTGGGCAATTTTTGGGATAGAAGGGTAATACTCGGCATCAATCAAATCTTGAATACAAGCTCTTCTCGCATTAACACTGGAGTGGTGCAAAAAGCCAACTACCTTATCCATCTGGCTATAATCTTCCGTTAAGCGAGCGATCGCTGAGATGGCAGCACTAGAAATTGATTCGTCTTCAGAGTCGATAAATGGTTCAATTCGGTCTCTAGCTGGCTTATAGTCGAATTTGGCTAGAGTTTGAATGATAACTCGATAATTTTGTTCTGGTTTAGTGAGCAACTGAGCCATATTCTCTAAAAGAGAATTATCATCTGTACCAATTTCTCCAATTGCCCATACTGCATTTTCTACAGTATAGGGGTCATCATCTTGAAGACAAGAGGCAATTACAGGTAAAGCTACAGATGCCTTAAGTCTGCCCAAACTCTCAACAGCTTTACGTCTAGCAATGCGATGATACATTTGGGGGTTGTGATCTTCGATAGTATCTATCAAAGCTTGAATCGATCGCTCAGTGGGAAAGTTGATTAAATGGGAAACTGCTACATAACGCTCAGATTGATCTTCTAGCTCTTCTAAAGGCTTCTTAAGAATGGCGATCGCCTGATCCTCGGTTAAATTAAAAATATTAAAAAATCTTTTATCCATTTAGAGGTAAAAACTGTTTGCGAGAAATTTTCTCTGATGATACATAGTTATATAGTGTATACTGTCCGTCTCCTAAATTTTTAAGTTGAGAGATTTAAGACTAGAAAATTAAGACTGTAGAAATGTTAGGATCGCTGCTAGAAAAAGAAAAAGTGAATAAGTTAAGGAAAAAAAGCTGAATGCAAGAATTTGACAAGTCAATATCCTTTGATGGTAGGGATATTAGGCTCAAGGTTGGCTTGCTCGCGCCACAAGCAGGGGGTTCTGTTCTCATCCAATCAGGAGATACGGCAGTTTTAGTTACGGCTACTCAGTCAGAAGGGAGGGAAGGAATTGATTTTCTACCTCTAATTGTTGATTACGAAGAGAGATTATATGCAGCAGGTAAGATTCCTGGAGGATTTTTACGACGAGAAGGAAGACCACCAGAAAAGGCAATCCTGACAAGTCGGCTAATCGATCGTCCGTTACGACCCTTGTTTCCTTCCTGGCTGAGGGATGATATTCAAATTGTGGCGAGTACTCTATCTATGGATGAAGATGTTCCCCCAGATGTCTTAGCCGTAACAGGAGCTTCGGTAGCAGTTTTACTCGCTAAAATTCCTTTTTATGGGCCTATGGCAGCGGTGAGAGTAGGATTAGTAGGCGATGACTTTATCATCAATCCCACCTATAAAGAAGTTAAACAAGGTGACTTAGATTTAGTTGTAGCTGGTACACCTGATGGTGTGGTCATGGTAGAAGCAGGAGCTAATCAACTACCAGAACAGGATATTATTGAGGCGATCGATTTTGGTTATGAAGCAGTCCAAGAACTAATTCAGGCTCAAAGAGACTTAATTGGCGAATTGGGGATCGAGATTGCTACGGCTGAACCACCTTCTGTTAATGAAGCCTTAGAACAGTTTATTAGCGAGCGTGCTACTGAACCAATTAAAAAAGTGTTGGCTCAATACGACCTCGATAAAAATGCTCGTGATGAAGCTTTAGATGAAATTAAAGCTAACAAAATTGAAGCGGATCTGGCTGAACTGCCAGAAGAAGACTCTCTTGCTCTATCTGTAGCAGAAAACCCCAAAGCAGTTGCTAATTTGTTTAAAGCTTTAACCAAAAAGCTAATGCGTAGTCAAATCGTAACAGAAGGTATGCGGGTTGACGGACGGAGTTTAGATCAGGTGCGACCAATAACCTGTCGTGTTGGGTTATTACCTCAAAGAGTCCACGGAACAGGCTTATTTAAAAGAGGATTAACTCAGGTTTTATCGATCGCCACTTTGGGAACATCAGGAGATGCTCAAGATTTGGGTGACGATCTCCATCCTCAAGATGAAAAACGCTATCTCCATCACTATAACTTTCCTCCTTTTTCTGTGGGTGAGACTAAACCTCTACGCTCTCCTGGAAGAAGAGAAATTGGACACGGTGCTTTAGCAGAAAGGGCTTTGCTTCCTGTTTTACCTTCAAAAGAGGACTTCCCTTATGTAATCCGAGTTGTTTCCGAAGTCCTTTCTTCTAACGGTTCTACTTCTATGGGTTCTGTTTGTGGTTCTACCCTATCTTTAATGGATGCAGGAGTACCAATTACCAAGCCTGTTAGTGGTGCAGCCATGGGTTTAATAAAAGAAGAAGAAGAAGTTCGTATTCTTACTGATATCCAAGGGATAGAAGACTTCTTGGGTGATATGGACTTCAAGGTTGCAGGTACAGATTCTGGTATTACTGCCCTACAGATGGACATGAAAATTACTGGTCTATCTATGGATACGGTAGCTAAAGCGATCGAGCAAGCAAAACCAGCCCGCTTACATATCTTAGAAGAAATGCTCAAAGCGATCGAGCAACCCCGTACTGAACTTTCACCCTATGCGCCTCGATTATTAACAATTAAAATCGATCCTGAATTGATTGGTTTAGTTATTGGTCCTTCTGGAAAAACCATTAAAGCTATTACCGAGCAAACAGGAGCTAAAATCGATATTGAAGATGATGGAACTGTTACTATTGCTGCGGTAGAAGCTGGCAAGGCAGAGAAAGCCAAAAAGCTAATTGTTAACATGACCCGTAAACTCAATGAAGGGGATGTTTATGCTGGCAAAGTAACCCGTATCATTGAAATTGGTGCGTTTGTAGAAGTATTACCTGGTAAAGAAGGTATGATTCATATCTCTCAACTAGCTGAAGGCAGAGTAGGTAAAGTCGAAGATGAAGTGGCTGTAGGAGATGAAATTGTTGTCAAAATTCGTGGATTTGACAACAAAGGTCGTCTCAATCTAACTCGATTGGGTATTCACCCTGAAGAAGCAGCAGCAGCAAGAGCAGAAGCAGCAGTTTAGTTTAGTAGTTACAGGAGTTCAGAAGTTCAGGAGTTGCGGAATTTACTTCTAACTTCTAGCTTCTCTAGCAATCTGAAATTATTCATAAATTGATGAATATCACATGGATAAAGACGATTTACTGTCCTTGCTTGGCAAGATGCCTACAAAAGCTGAACTAGCTTTCAAGGTAATTGAAGAGGTAGATTGCGGTAAGTTTATTCTCAAAAAGATTAATTATTCAGCCGAGGCAGGGGAAATAATTCCTGCCTTTCTTTGTATTCCCAAAAATATTCGATCGCCTTTACCAGCAATTTATTGCTTTCATCAACATGGGGGAAACTTGTTGCTTGGGAAAAGTGAAGTTGTTGGACTTGCAGGTTCACCCGATCAAGCCTATGCCAAAGAGTTAGCAGAACTAGGATATGTTACTTTAGCTCCAGACGCAATTTGTTTTGAGGAGAGGGGAGATCAAAATGCACCTACAGTTGATCATTCTAGAACACCAATTCATTAATCCCAAAAGTCTTGGAAAAAAGGGACAAGGAGGACAAGGAGGACACGGTAGACAAGGAAGAAATTACCTTGCTCCTCCCTTTTCTCCCT
>JAAUYH010084018.1_pt1 | contig 24378 bp, 9 predicted proteins | sample 7278061 | NCBI WGS metagenome assembly JAAUYH01 (sample SAMN14350203, study PRJNA611818) | marine sediment metagenome | isolation source: surface marine sediment (0.6m) | place: French Polynesia: Moorea | collected 2018-08 | reverse complement strand
TGGAAAAAGAAATGTTGACAAAGAATTGAATTTTATTAGTCGCGAAATCAAGTGCACCTTGTTTCACTGAAGATCTCACTACCCACAATTGTTGTCGATCTGATCATGTGATTTCAGCTCCATGAACTACTCTGCAGCATCATTTGAATCTACACTATATTCTGCAAAGAAGTCTTAGACGCATCGATACTATGTAAGTACAATACCTATTCGCAAGACACGTACAGCCATAATCTACCAGGTTACTACTTTACAAGGCTGTCAAACAATATTTAGGTAAGTGCATATAGAGTAGAGAATATGAAAGTAAAAGGAACAACGATTTATCAATTTACGAACAACTTCACGCTACATCTTCCAGATGAATTGATGTAGCGTTCTATATGGCATCTTTTCTCTACCTTCCACATCGAACGGCCCTTTCATAATCAATTACATTCCGAATCTCACTGGACATCTTACCCGTCCACTACCACCCACTTTGCAGGAAATCCAAGCAGTTCGCTTACTTGGACGTAGTCAGGTAGGCTCGACCAAATTCGCAGCCCAGCCGAAGAGCCCCAGTAGAAGCGCGCTGTGCAATTCGTGGAGCGGGTGGCGTGCGCACTCCTACCTTCAACCGTGCAGGATCAAAGCGGTAAAGCATCAATTCAGAATGTGAGCGGAGTGCCTTGTTCTCGCCGCCGTGCACTCTACAGCCCCAGCGCACGCTCGTGCAACTGTTCGTTATAGTAGCTCGACTCATTGCAAGCTCACATCGTCCGCACAAGAATACCGGTACACGCGTATAAAATCAAGCTTCTATCACCTCCATGCGTTCAAGAATAACCTTCGAATAAAAAAGCAATACAGGGCGGTTGGATCTTTGAAACACGTACTTGCCCCTGAGTATTAGACTGCCTACATATAGAGTTGATTTTTGCCCCGTCGACATGTAATGCAGGTATTTATTGTTGAATTCTTCGATCCGTACAATTTTTAGTGTATTACCGAACTCATATTTCTATCACTGTTGAATTTGACACGTCACATTCTTGCATTGTTTACTCTACAAAAAAGCAATCAAGTTCCATAAAAAGCTATTTTTATCCTTAAATATTTACTTAATACCGAAATATCACTTTTGGTTTTGACTTCTCAAAGTTCTAAATTTCATTCGATTCAAAACATGAGCAAAGCGGAGAAGTATCTTAAGAATCCGAAAGAATCGTTCACTACTCCAGGCAACGTGCTTCATTCAATCGCAGATTCATACTTTCAAATTTGACAGATCCAATGCTAAAATGCATCAAGATGCTCAATGTGAACATGGGAAAAGCTAACTGATAATGAAACCACATTACTTTTCTCATGCTTAATGGTTCATAAATTCAAATAAGGCACTGCATATGTACACAAAGTCTGCAACTGCCACTTCCGTGCATTAATCTAATATATTCGAAATGACAATTCGGGTAGAATGAATTATCTTTCCTCGTTCATATGCGGTATACCTTTTAACAGTTTTAAAAAATAGTACCATAAATTTTAGAAAGAAACATCTATCTGGTTTAACCAAAAAACACCCAGCTTTTAGTGTGATTACAGGTAGAAAAAATTTAAGAAAAACGCGAAAATTTTCTTCTGTTACAAAAGCGGAGAAAGAAAATGCTCTTACTTTACTTCTTACTTTAATCACTGGTGGGTCCACCACCGCTTGTGCATTACAAATCCGCATCAGAAAAAATGATTTCGTTGCACTGTCTACTTTTCTGTTACCCACTACTGTCCGTATTTATCAAGTAAATAGCCAAGTATCATTGTCAACCGTTCAAAAGCCTCAGTCTCATCAAAATATATCGTTTCCATAAAAATTGATTTCTTTAACAGTATGTAGAAACCGTAATTGTGGTCGAATGATTTTTCAAAATTCACCGTCGGTGTCTAAATCAGAATAGTGAGAGTTTGAATACTGCAATGAAAATGGGAAAAAAAGAACTTAAGTGTATTATTTAATCGTTGTTTTATAACCATATATGATCTGTCTATTGGAATTTAATGAATTTTGATCAAATAAAGCTTCTTAAATATTTTTGCGCTGCATCGTCTGTTAAGAACAGTTCACTTAATGAACTGCCATTGTGACTGAAGTAATTTTGATCAAATCAACAGAATAGGAGATTATTTCTAAGTTTCAAAAATGTATATGTCTGTATTGAATATGATCGAAAATGCAAAGCATTGCAAACGATTAAAATGCCGTGGATGACTAATAAAGAAACTCACTACTTTGCTTTATAGACCGACACTTCAAATTCGTTAAATTTTTAATAAATATCTTCGACGAGTAGACAGCATGAGATGTATGATGCCTGATGCTTTCAGAAGGCGCACTCCTGAATTGTCCTCAGCATGTACAGGTAGTGCTGCAAAATAAAATAATACCCTAGTTTTACACAGTATTCTTGGCGACAAAATCCCACTGGAAATTAAGAAATTTCAAAGTTTCGTCAGATCGGGCTGACTGCGGAGGCCGAACGAAAACAAGCCTCATGGCCCAGTACATAAATTTTCTCAACCAGAGAGAACTGCAGAATAAACAATTACTAGACACAGGATTTTTAGGTCGCAAGAAACAAACGTTTGGTGTTACTCGAAGTCCTCTACTCTATGATTGTACTCAAAATTTAAGATTGAAGAATATAATCATAGTAAATCAGCACTATTTCGAACTGACCTTCAATTTCAGTTGATTGTTTAAGACAATAATACGAAAAATCAAACTGCATCCGAATTTTGCCAGCTACATCTGTGTATCCAATACAGTACAGATATGTCACATGGCTTGCTCTTGATTGTAGTTAAGAAAAATTTTTGCACGGAGAGGAGGCCTATTTTTCAACGCTTTCTCTCTTCAGTCTTCTCTACCAAAACCTTGAAATTTCAAAATTTCCAGCTGGATTTCGTCGAGGCGGATAAAATATGAAATTAGGGTATTATTTTATTTCGCAACGCTACCTGTACAGTTATACTCATACTACCTTACTTTCGTCTTCAAGTTTGCCCGAAAATACCATATTGTAGTACAAATGACTTATCAATATTGTTAGTCATAAAACTAGTAGGCTATCCTTTAATAGCAATTACGTTTCACCGAGTCGAATAGAAGCATCGTTTGGGATGTTGAATACCATAAAATCTTTAGCCTGCGCAAATCAGGTCGCCCGTGCAATAACCTGTGTTGTTCGACATCAGCGAGGTGTTGCAAATCGAGCATATGTTACGATTCGACTTCAGATTTTATTAGACGCGACGCCAATCATACACGAAAATTGAACCCAGTTTTTTAACGCTTTAACACCAAAACGGCACAAAAAAACAATATTTACAAAATTTGATCCGACCAGTTGAGTGCATTTTAAAATATTGGCATCATAGAAGACATGACTACTGTCTATATTCTCTACAAGATTTCCACTCCAATGTCCATGCTTAATATTGCATGATAACTGCTTCTAGTGATATGCAATACAACTTTTCTTGTATTTTTCGTTTGTGGAAGACTTCAATTTATTACCAATCTGAGTACGAGACAAATCATTATAATGTTCGCTGCATCGTGCAAGAAACTAAGATTTTTCATTTCCGAAACAGACAAACTAGAAAATGCATTTACATGTGGTGGCCCATAAAGAAACCAATATCGTCCAGTATTAAATATTGCCATGTCACATTAAAATTTCGGAGACATTCTCAAACAAGTTTCTTAAAAACGGGGAAATTCGTCAAATAAAACTTTATAGACTAGTCCGAGCGGTACCTGTCTCTTCATTCTTCCTTCAGAAAGCGCTATGGACACATTTTTTTCTATCTAACACATGCACCAAGTTAAAAGTATGAAGCTGACAATTTACAATCTTCTTTCGGTTGTTCCGCCATTATTGAGCTCTCCCTCTCTCTATTAGAGCTTAAACTTAAAAGCTGTGTACATGCGCGGTTACAGAGTATTTGCGCAGTTACAAAATCTTTTCAGTTCGAAGCCCCTGATTTAGTTGCGACAACTAACGGTCGACTTTACTGAAATCTATTTAATTATACAGCAACAATTATTTAGAATCATGTTACAATTCGCTAGACCATGCACTACAACATAATTACCAAGTTAGTTCACAGTCGACAATTGACAACCAAGTTGTCGTTCATCATCGCCTGTTTCTATAAACTCAGCTCTTGAGTAGCTAATTCTCAGGATACGCCACCTCTTTATCCGATACTCGGACTGCTATTCTTACTTCTTTCAACTTCTTAGGTGGAATAATTGCGAAGCAGATCGTTTATGCGAATTGTAGAACGTTCTGAAAGTTGCATTGGAACTTAATTGACCCGATTGCAGTTCATCGTTAGAGTTGTGGTGGTGAGTAGAGTATTGATCATTCATATGCTGCACTTCTTTAAGAGGTCAGTGAATCAACACATTGTATTGGGAATTTCAAACGTGGTATACGATAACGTCCAGAAAATTGGAGTAAACCGCTATAATTGCACATTGACGAAGTGCTTGCCAATAAGACGGCGGAAATGCGTATTCAACACATCTATACCTAAAAGATCGAGATATTGCGCAATAAATATGCCAAAGAGCAATTACTGAGTGTATCAATATATAAACCGGCGAATACGAATCGTGCCCAAGAACTGCGATTAAACAGGTAAACATTGCAGTTGGTCCATTGATTTCGAGGCACAGTTGTTCGGAAAAGTTCCCAAAACCTAGGCATTGTTAACAGTACAAGATACGATTTGAGCAGCTAGGACATTGCTACAAACAGTATGGACTATCGAATGTGCAACTATACGCCTGCTGTCAAACGTTAAAACATGCAGAAGGAGTTTTGGTTCAATAGAATTTTGAAAATATCCCGTACTGCAGGTGATAATTGGCTTCGAATAGATTTCACTGTAATTATTTCCTAAGCAGCATAGTGGAATGGAAATATATTTTTGTACTCGAAATATAACGTTGTGGGACTCGGATCCTAATGAAGATACTTACTGTAGCCATGCTCCACGCAAACAGATTGTGAAACAGGTTATGAAGTTTGAAGATACCAATACAGTAGTAAAGTAGATCTATATGAATCTGATTAAGAATTTAAAAGAAAAGATAAAAGCTATCATTTATGAAACACAAAAAGACTCCAAACATTACAAAATTTGAATTAAAATCATTGGAGCTGAAGATTATGAAGGCCGAGCTACTCTTAACATCAAGCTGCGTTTTCTTAGGTGAAAACAGTTAACCTTTTGATTCTCGAATTCCTGTAATTCATTTAGGCTAATTATTTAGAAAAGGTTTTCTGTACTGCCTGTTTGCATCTGTTAAATGACACATGCCTATTGATTTTGGTGGCAATTTAGACCTTCTCATTGTTAATATAGTGTCAAATAAAAGTCATAGTGATTTGTCCGAGTATTACATGTTCTATCTCGCTTCAAGTACAGAATATGTATGGTATTGTTCATTTCATCCGCTTCTGCGCGTTTATTTCGAGAACTTCCATAGTTTACGATAAACCTCATGGTAGATGGTACACGTAGAATCGTCTTTTTTGGTTAAATCTTATAATGCCTGAGATTCGGAGAAAAAGGGGAAGTTATGGTTTTGCTGCATTTGTAGGAAACGGTCTGTTTCTATCATTAAATGTAGAAATTGAGGAAATGGACAAGTTGTTAAGAAGATATAGAAAGATAATGAAGGGGGTTTCAAAAAAAGTACGAAAAGCAAAGCCATCATTACTTTAAATCTAAGGCTATCTCATTCAAATCATGTATCATGCGGGAGAGGTACACATAAATTTTCAGCACTCATCGATTAGCATTTCTGCCCCTTACCTGGTTAATAATGTTCGCAGATGATAGTAATTATGAGGCTTTGATTGATTTTCATGTCAATGTTTTGTCAAAAGAACGCAAGGTATTAGTTATTAACATTAATAGTGCGCATGAAGTGCTTGATGTTACGACAGGTTCAACATTCACTACTATATTTCATAAAATTCAAGGTATACTACCATGATTTTCTCTGACAGCCACAAAACGGCGTTAAATTCTGTCTGAATTTCATCGGAGTCGGTATATAACATCTAAACTGCGCTGGTTGCGTCGAGTTATGAATTTATCTCCACCCTCTCGTAATGATATATTAAAATTGAGCAATTCTTCTTAGAGAGTAAATCACAGGACAGAAGAGATAGCGGACGACCAAGAACAGATCAAATTATCGTCGAAAATGAAGGAGATACATTTGAAAATGATCCAAGACTAAGTATTCGTAAAGCTTCGAAAACACTGGACGTATCTTCAGAAACAGTACATCGTGTCTTACGTCAAACTCGTTTCTGTTTCCTCACAAACTCCAAAATCATCAAGCTTAGCTGTAAAGCGACAAGAAAGAACAAGTTGAATTTGCGATGCATTGGCAAATGCATCTAGTTGACACGATGAATTTTTATCCCGCATTGACTTATCTGATGAATGCATTTTTCGGCTCAATCGTGTTGTAAGCTAGCAAATGTGAGAATTTGGAGCACGGAACGCCCAACTGAGTACAATCCTGTCGTTACGAAAAGCCCAAGTTTTATGGTATGGTGCACAATATCTAAAAATGTGTACTGGGCCCCAATGTTTTGAAAATGAAAACAAAACGGGAAAAGCTACAGAAAGATACTTGCCAATCATACGCTTCCACGATTCAATTACTTGCGCGAAGATGCTATCTTCCTACAGGAAGGCGCTTCTCTACACTTTTCCAACCGAGTGAAGTCATATCTAAATAATAAGCAACAGGCAATTGGTTTGGCAGAGGTGGCACTATTTCGTGGCCACCTCGATCTCTTGATTTAAAACTGTACGACCTCTCTTTGCGGGGACACATGAAATCAAAAATATATTCTACAGCAGTAGAGTTTGAAGGAAAAGTGAAAACGCGAATGAAAACAAAATTCAGAAACATAACCTAAAACCGCTTGCAAAAGCTTGGAAAAACATAATATATCCAGACTTTCGACACTGTTAGATTACGCTTATGATGCAAGGAAAGTCTTTCCACTTCTCTTTGTGTCAAAATTCAATTCCTGGTTCAACATACTTCTGAAACTGTTTACAATGAGCGAAAAAATTCTCTGGGCGGCAGATCTTAAGTATCATGCCGATAAGCTATTCAGAAAATTCGGTTTACATACTGTTATCTGATTTAAGCGTGGAGCATATTTGAATCAGTTTGCTACTCCAAGTAGCAGTGAACTTCATTGAAGCTTGTTTGGCTAATGATGCATGATCCGCATGATTTTCATCTCTCGACAAGACATTTCAGTTGCATGTGGTCAGGCTGTGTGTATCGATGACCGAAACTTGGGTGACCAAGTGGGTTTATATAGGCTAATAATGATAATGAAGAACAAATATTGAATGGCCTAGCAAATAGCTTAATGCTCTGTCGGCAGTAGTTAATTTCTACTACTAATACATATTTGCTGTGCCAACGGATAGAGTAGAAAATAGTTCTTCATAGTGCAAGCAGTACTGATGTGTATTCTCTGAAAGCTTAAAATTTAATGGTTTAGAAAATTAAACTACAAATTAAAATAGAAAATAAAGACAACCTAATAAAGAAGGATAAAGGAAGAAAAAAAGAGAACAAGTGAAAAAGGGGATATTGAAGAATGTAGTGACAATGCACTTCCAATTAATATCCAAAATGCGCTTGTGTTCTGTTTATGCCAAGGTCATGCTGGTGTAAGCAAATTTAAGCTGGTAATCGAATTGGGTCAACCATTTTAAGAAATGAATAAGACGCAAGTCGCTGGTAATCTTCAGAAAAGTATTGAACAAAACTTTAATTCTATAAGGTTTCGAAAAACAATCTACGGCGAATGAGGGATTACATTATAAGTTCTGCCACACTGGCTTCATTATTTGAAAGTTACGAAAGAAGTATTTGAATTTTCATAGTATCCTGAAAGTACGCAGTTGAAAGTGAAGGCAAACTGGGAAGCAATGCTACTATATATTCTAATTTTGTATTTTTTCTGCACTGATATGTGTGATTGATTCAGTTCCACTTCTTGGCAAGCTCGTAAAATGTTTCGTAGCAGATGCTATTTTGCGCGTTTTTAGTTGAGGTTCAGATGAATGGATGCCAAAAATTTCTGAATTAACGTTTCATGGGGTCCATCGCCCAGTGAGCGAAAGCCGTACTCTGGTACGGTAATGCAAGTTCATCTGCATTCGAAAAGTATATCATTCAAAGAAATTAACTGTATCAACTTAATTGCGGTATGCACATTATTGCATGAACTCGAAGATATCCTGTATTCATTAAGCTTATGTGTCGCCAGCTGTGCAAATGTCTCGGATAAGTATAAACTTATTTGATTCAAGCGCATTTGAATAATTTTTATATCAATGAAATGATAATAAACTAAAACGATCAAAATTCTCGTACAACTGTCATGTCTCCAAAAGGAAAATCAAAGCGCAGAATTTGTTTCAGAGAAGGAAGCAATTGGTGTAAGGCATGTAGGTCAAGAGATGCTTATAGTGGCAAGGTTTGTATGTATTTTCGTCACGAGTGATAATTTGTTCTTGAGCTATAACTTATTGTACATTCGCTTTCGAAATATTGCGCTGCTAGCTCAAACAGCTAAATAGCTTCCGAGCCTACATAATTTGATAAAGCTGCATGGGTCGGTCGTGATAAGACGGATTAGCAAAATTTTCACTCTAAATCTGGGCAAGAGGTACTTTAATACAAAACTAAAAATCTTCAAATAGTTTCCCACTGTGCAATGTTGTCTCAAAGATATTGAACAGCTCGAATATGATCCTGTATAAAAGCCATAGAAGGTCTATGAGCCTTAAATCTGGCTTGCTTGGTTCAAAACAGCTATAGTTTACCAAGAAAGCACTAGATTTAATTTCTCTATTTCCGGTAAGACTTTCTTCGCAATTAAAAAGCATTATGGGCTGTTTTGTCTTAAACTCTTGAACCGTAAATCAATCAGTAATCTTTTTTTAAGGACAATTTAGTAGTCACAAACTTTTTTTTGCGGAATTCAGGTCATATCAAATTTATCTAATAGAGTAAAGCATTTGCAAATCATGAATCATTTCTCGAGAGCAGTAGTAGGACCTGCAGCAATTTCGGTTCACCCGCAAAGTTTATTCAAGTTCTTTTAGATGGAAGTATGGAAAAGAGGTGAAATGTTCTCGTAGATACACTACCCTATTATAATTACAAGAACAGCAGGTAGCTGTCAATGCCTTTATAAAACGGGTAATATCCATTAATTTTCTTTTTTCCTTTCCTTTCAAATAATTTCTTTTTGACTTGCGATTTTCATTCTTCCTCTTAACATTGCATTCTTCTTGGAATCAAACATCAATCGAAAATCGAAAACTGATTATCAGAAAATTCCTTTTTCCAAGGATGTCCAATATGTTTTGTTGCCGGTAATCTTCTTTCATTTCTCTGAAACTTTACGCTTTACTTAGCCTTTCTGACAGTGACAGTGTCACCAATTGTTATTGTGACACTGTGAACTATTTGGCTCCCTTTATTTCTACAGTAGTACATTACATTGTATAGGTTACTTGTATTGCTACTATCTATGCAATGTATCTATACACATGATGTCATCATTGTTAGTCTGTAGGGCGACACGTCGACATTTTCCGTTCCGTAATGACAGCCTTTATTCCTCTGTCGACGTGTCACCTTCTTCTTTCAAGTTGACTACAGTGTCAAGCACAATCCAATTCAATCACTGACATCTGTGTAATGTACCGATTTGCAATTATCCTAACTATACATTTCTTAGTCACTGTAACTTTGCTTGTCCACCGATCCTCCAATTGAAGAATCTCCCAGCCTGACCTGCATCCCATACTTCCCGCACATGTACTCTGCCGCTGAAAAATGACAGATAATTACGTACCGAAATTTGATTTCGATTCCATTCATGTACAATAAATTGTGGACACACGCCTTTTCTTAAACAATGATTTTCTGCTGAAAGTACTTCAGATTGATAATTTCGAAACCGACATTATCTGTAATACAGTAACTTCGAAGTTGATTTGCAAGCGAATGCAGTATAAGATATCCGAAGACTATAGAGACAAAATTGAGGCCATCTATTAGATTTTCAAATTCTAACATCGGAACATAGACGTGCACGTTCGCTGTATACTAACTAATAAAACTATTTTATGAGTGACTTCCATTTGCTTTCAATTCATTCTCGATGTAAATTCTACTCTACTCCGTGGACTTTCGGAATTTCGTCAGAATATTCTAAAATGAGTGAGCCGTTTTTATGCTTGTCTGAACAACTTTTCACTTCTTTTGGACAAAAATTAATATTTTTTGTCGATTGATTTTTAACAATTTTCGGGATTCCTTCGCGTCTAACGGTAGAGAAAAAGAAGCAAAAGTCAAACGTTTTATAAAATGATTGTACTATGGATTTTTTTCAATAAGATTGCTAGGATATTATGTAATACATTTTCCTACTTTGAGGAACTGTCCAAACTAACTATACGCGGACTATTCATAGTACGGGTTCGATAAAGTCGGAACATTTTCCCACTCTCCATCCCTGCGTAGCCTTGCAAGGCGCAGAAAAATCTGCGGTTTGGTTCTCCGGACGATGCTGGTCAACGGTGATTGAGGCAAAATGCGCACGTATCTATCGTGCACGGTGAGTGCAAGGGATACATTTCGCACTGTCTGTGGAAAGGAGGCAACATAGGTCATGTGTGAAGCCTTAAAATAGATGATGTGGTAATGAAGTGCATGTAAAGATTCATATAGTAATTCTATAGGCTGGGTCCAGTGCTTTGGAAGATCTATGATATGAAATCCTGAGCGAAATACAGAGCTAGATAAGATTATGTTACTGTGAAACTAAAAAACTTATCTGAATTAGTAAAACATGAAAAGACAAGATAATCTAGCCTTCCATTTTTCTATGACAGATACTTTACGGATGGAATTGTTCTGTCATCCTCGTGCACAAAATGTATTCTTCTCAAGCGGCTGAAAAATAGATTATTCACTTGTTCAATTTTACGCAAATTAGGATTCACTGACAGAAACGTCTGCTTCTCCAAAATAGTTGATGAAGAAGATGTGCGCTAATGACCAAGTACATGACTGGCAATCGAACACAACTGTCTCATGTTTCTTCATATAATCTGCATTGTCGTTCAAGTAGAATGATAAGATTATCTATAGGCACAGCATTGAAAATATTATCTTGCATGGAAGAAAACAGGAAGATATCATAAACTGGAAAATGTTTATCTAGATGTAGTTGCATTTTTCACACCGGTAATAGAGATGTAGGGATTCAATATCACAGGAACCACGAGCACTTGTTTGACCTTTTTACTAGACGGGGAATGTTTCAGAAATTGCGCTACGCTAGGTCGGCACACCGGACTTGTACTTTGTGACCAGGTAAGCTGAATGATAATAAGTTCCTTGGCGCACCAAAAATGACCACGCAGTCAAAATGATTAGAGAATGGGCTTCAATGACAGACAGAATTTTTTATAAATATCTTTGTCTTAACACGCACCACATCAATCAATAGTGGTCGGCAAGATGAACTGTACCTTAGCCAAGATATTGTGGAACCTTGAATGTAAATGCGTTAACTTCGTCTCAACGAAGTATTTATTGCATGCTCAATAGAGAGCATGATCAGGTGCGTTGTACTTCAATGAGGATTGAAGGATGATTGATCTCGCTCTTCTGAAGCCTTTCCGGTCCATGCATATTTCCACTGCCATATTCCATGTTCTGTCAGATTCAGCACTTTCGTGAAAGAATCTTGTAATCAGCAAGACCCGCACTTCTTTTCCGATGATTCAATCCTATAATACAGGCCACTTTAATACTTTGAAACCATTCCCGTAGGCAAAAATGTACAAACTAACAGCGATGTGTGATATTTTTGAGCTGAGTATTACACCTGAATGTGCGGATTAAAATTATACTAGACGGTACTGGATAGACGGAAGGGCGAAGTCTTAAATACAGCATAGTGCACTCCAGCTGCACAAATAGGAACAGATATTGAAGAAATTCATGAGTGAATTTCGTAAAACTGTTTCGTGCTTGACTAAAAAACATTTTTTAACGACACATACCTATTAAGATCTACGGACGCATCAAAAAGCGAAGTTTCGTTGCTCCAGTACATACTGTAACGGACAGAGAGAGATTAGCAATTTTTGTCTTCAAGCACATGGATGTCTTCAACATTATTGCCACATATTGTAAATCAGTGACCAATTCGTGTATTGCAATATCAACTTTCTTGGCCTCTCATGACGTATTGGAATACAATTCGGTTAGCCAATGCAAATTGCAATTCAATCTAATCCAGATTTTACAAATCTGTGTGTTTGTACTTGTTCTAGGAAACCGTGCTGGTCGAACTTGATCTTCTTAGTTAATAGAAATAAGTTTCAATCTCAGTGAACAGTCTTCCTGTATTTATACAATCGAGTGGCAATATGCCTATGACTTATGAATTTTGCGTCGGACTCGTAATGAGTTGATTCCTTTACATTCCGGTCCAGAGACGTTATACGCAGTAGAAGTAAGATCTCAAATTGTTACCAGCAGGTTCATTGTGTGTTGAAAAGTAGTTCTGTCGCAGCTTTCGTTTCACGGCCTTATCACCGCTTTCTTGCGAAGATTTTATTTTCGTTCTCAAAGCAGAAATAAGCCTGCGATTTGCATATGGATTATAATTGATTACTCTAGTGCAATATGTATTGCAATTTGAATTTAGTGCCCAGTACGTAATTGCGATAAATTACTGCAGTATATTGGTATTCCAATCAATTGGGGCGTATCCCTGGCCAAGCAGTTCTCTCAAAACTGTTATTGTTATTTATTCGGAGCTAGCCTAGTTCGGAGGATTCCTCACGTTGTGAATGTGTGTACTCCTTATTTTCGATATCATCACTTCCGCTTTGAAGGCTAGCATGGACTCTGGAGTTCGGCAATATGTCAATTTCCAGCTCTTCAGAGAATAACGGATTCTCTACATTTTCTTTCATAGCGGTACTACAAGCGTTTGCCCATTGCTTAAATGCCAAATCTTGATTCCCACGGGCTAGAAGTAGTATCCCAGCAATACCGGATAGACTAGCAAACAAGATTAGTGCTCATATAATACAAAGTCGGGGACGGTTCAATTTTCCAATAGTTCTTGTGCTTCGTGTAGAAGCTTTCTCTGTCCCAACGCTCATCAGAAAGTTGAAGAGATCCACGTCTATTGAGATGTTAGGGTTATCTGGGCCGTCCGCTGCGATATTGGGCTTACCGGGAACTTTTTTTACAACGAAATAGCACCCACGTCTGAGTTCTATCCTTCGAATCAAGTCGTGCACGTCGCCCTCGGCAATTCACATTTTTTGGAAAAGCCCCCGCCGCTTGCAGATACAAATAATTTGGTGCTGGCAACAGCCCCTTTCTTGAATCTGCCTCATTTTCTGGAATATATCGAAGCGAATGAGTGATCGTATATCTGGTTTGAGTTTGCATGGACACAACTTCCATTCCCTTGAATTTTGTTCTTTGAGCAAACAAGTACCCTTCAAATTTGCGCAAATCTGCGTCAATGTCAGTAGGAAAATTACTTCCACTAACACAGAATTGCCGAGTCAGTTCAGATGCGTAACCTCTGTAAGTGATATTGTCATTATTGCGCGGTACGAAGAAGTCTCTGCGACGATTGAATCCTGGCACATTGTACGATAACTGAGTAGTACCTACTTCATACTCAAGAACATTGATTCCCCGAGGTATCGACATCACCAGAATTCTGACATCACGAACAAAATGAGGTACCTGAGAAATAGTCCAAACAATGCACGACGGCACAGTCTTCGCTTTGTTCGCGGTTGCTTGATAAGCCATTTTATGAATTCATAGAGACCAGAACTGCTGAAAGTGATATGAGCGGCAGCATCGGAAAGAAGAATACCCTTGGCTGTTGAGTAGAGTACTCGAGAGAAGATGTAATCGAGCATCCAGATAGTTGCAAGGGCGACCGTCCCATAAATAATGGTGAAGATAGGATTTTCGGGATCACCGCGTTAATACCATCTCGGTTGATACTCGAGAAACTGGGACATTGTGAATGTAGAAAGGACCAGGAGGCCTTGCATTATGTTTGAGTCTATTAGAAATGGAGTAATATGTAGCGTCAATGTATGAATTCACAAATCCATCGAAACAGCCGGGTTTGAAAAGTAACAAGATTCTTTCCGAGCCATATCTTCAGAAGAGCAGCAGCAATTTATGCAAAAAGAAAGGTACACTCAAAATTCGATGAGACACTGATTCGTTTTAAGCACCGTGTAAGATACAGTCATTGTACCCATCCCACTAAAGTGCATAATTACCTTCGAAATTGGTATCTAGTTCTTACACCATTCTACGAATACTCAAAAACAAGTCGACGTTGATTCAAACAATCAAGTAAATGGCTAGAGAGCTTATTCAAATACCTTCTTGTTTGAAAGTTTGACAGTTTCAGAGAATCCTTTCTTGAAATATGTCAAGAGGATTCTCAAATCCATGCTTCATATGATCCTGTTATCGTGATTTTCAATTTTCAAATCTTTTCCATTGTCAACAAGTATTGCGAGATTAAGGAGGTTGCAACGATTTCCAAACAGTTGCAAATAGTTTTTGCTTGAGGATACCAGCCTATAGAAGGCGACTTTATTGAGCATCTTCCATGGGTTGGAAGTGTCAGACGTGCTCGGTCATCATATTTTGCTCGACTAAAGAATGGCATAGTTGCGTCAACATTGTCCAGAGTAACTGACACAGACATATTGAAATTTCATAGATTACTTCAGCAATGAAGATCCACTCAAACAGATCATTAAAAGCAATACCACTTTTGTTCACAACCTATTGCTATCCGCTCAATTAAAGTACTGCGAAGAAGGAAGGTTTCCTTTTTTTAAATCCTCAATCATTTCTGAGAAATACTAGTACATGCGGAATAGCCGACATGCTTGTAAAATTGAGTAAAAACTTTGGCGTACTCTCCAGTTTGCGAATTGCAATATATACAATTTGCAGGAAAGACGTCATCTAGTATCACAGATTAGTTGATTTCCTATTGTGTAATGCTTTTGTTTTCAACGTTGCGTAATAAAAAATTGATTTGGTTGTCCAAATCCTCCGTCTGTATTGTAATGTAAAAAGGACGATCGTACAGCGATCGCAAACACTTAAAATTCTTGGCCATCGATGAGAACAGAATTACAAAAATTTAATTTACACTCAACAGCACGTTCCCTCTTTCGACTGTGGTTGTTCTATTATGAGGACAGTACAATGTAATTTCCACCGAGATACAGAATATGGTTGTCACGAATTGGTAACGAACTATTGTACTATCTTCGATTATTTGAAGTGCCAGAAATAGAAGATTTAAAATAAAACAAATAATACCGAGCACTACAAAGCAGAAATAGCTTTCAATTCTTCGTAGTATTACAAACAATTTCAGTTCATATCCATACTCGATTAGAGCATAATCATGTATGAAATATGAGTAATTTGCTATCGATGGGTATGAGAGGCGCGAGGCTAGGTTTAAATACATTCAAGCACGGCATCTATCTGTAAACTACCCTCACGGAAAATTTCGCAGCAATTCGTCAGAAATCGTCGGAAAATGCGCCAAGTGCATTGGTCATTCATGTGGATTATAGGCTCCGATATTGAAATTAAATAGAAGAAAAGAGTAAAACATTTTTTGGCTTGCCCCAGATATCCATGTCTTCTTATATTTTATGATATTAATCATCATTTATTCAAAAATAAGATTTCGCATAAATGTCCGTTTATACCATGGCTTTCAATGGACCTACACATTAGAAAAATTTATGAGCATTGAGTCTCACATGAAGACGCGCACTCAGAAAGTTGCATGAACTTTCGGTAATACCTTGCGCGAACTGAGTGACTCGCTTGAATCCATGCCACGAATTGTGTTCCGCTAAAAAAATCAAGCTCCTGATGACTGCTATTCGAAAATAAAGAATTTCGGTTATTTCTTGTAATCATTGCTGTTCCTTTATTAATTTCCTACACTTTTTCTATGCATCAATTGTGAAATAGGACCAGCCTACCGTACTACGTTGCTTCTTGTCTAGCTTTCTTAATCCACATGGTGTTTCAATTTCTGCGGTAGTGTAAATAATAAAAATAGATGCCCAATATTCTTACACTAGCCCTACAATGTCAGGCTATAGTCTATGAAAGCTGTTTAGTGCGCTTCAATACCAGATGCAGAGTCTAAGCAACCTAAAGGACTAGTAAATCCTGTGTCAGTGGCCCAAGCTTCTCGCTCACTGTATTCGGTTATTCTACTTCTTTTCCTGCAAAGGCTATCTGCATCTCGATGTCGGTGAATCATATTGCAGGCAACAGATGTTTGGCTCTTTACCGTTCTGTACTTCTAGCGTCATCGTGGTTGGTGCACGATGGAGGCAATACAATATACCCTGTGCATCTAGCTTATCACTTTCTTCATTCTCACTTTTGTCTTTTGATTCTGATATTCAAAGAGACTTCAGTCACTACATCAAGTTCTTCGTCTCCCGAGACACTGTATTTTTTCGCTTTAGCACTGTGTTATGCCTATTGCTTCAATGCCTATTCTTGTATCCATCGTGCCTAATGTCAACACAGCATGGTAGAAATGGCAGAAAAGAAGAGCTGTTAGAAATCACTCTTTTTCTGGGAATAAAACCCAGCACACTGTATACATCGTATAAGAAGACTAAATAGCACAGAAATAGTCCAAACGTAGCGCAACTGTCATGTTTTGTGGACGCACCAAGTGAAAAATCCTAGAGAATGGAGCTGTCTTCTTTAATCCACGGACAAGCGATTATGCCTAGTGAGGCAACGAAGTAGAATTTTCGGGAACGTCAAGATTCTGATACTTCGATTGAAATTCCAGATAGTCCGGCAATTGAAAGGTTTCGAATAAGTACTTTGATAATGAAAGAATACTGCCGTTAATTTAATTCACTAATATCAACTATACCAGCTTTTACTGTGAGTATTCATATTGATGGACATCAGATAAAGCTATTCGTTCGTTGTTGAGTACAAAAAAGAATATTAAAGCGGCCAGCTATTAGAGACTATTGAAAAAGCAAAATGTTTGTGAATCGAATCCTAGCCGATTTAAAGGTTATAGGAGCACAGAGCGATCCGAATCCAAAATTGTTTCAGAAAATTTCATACTTCGATGGTTCGCCTCCTTTTGAGTTCAGACAAGAAGAATCAGAACAGGAGATTGTTGCGAAAGTTTCTTTATTGAAGTGAAAGAAGGAAAAGCAAGTTATGAAGAGAATACTTGAACTACAATTTTCTAATCCAGAGTAACTATAATCAATAATCTACAGGTAGTTAATCAGAGCAGTAATTACCCATTCAAATTCCTGGTTCTTACTTCACCCTTTTTTCTTTTCTATCAAACACATACAGCAAAATCTCCATGCTAAATTATTTATTCCTGTCCAATGATAAAAATAGATACAGCAGCAGAGAACCTCGAAACAATCGAATTTATATCCAAAGAAGAAAAACAGGTATTGCCCATCCATCTCATGCTAATCTACGAAACGACCAAAAAGCAGCAGGCTGATATTAACTTTGATTAATAAAATTCACCCCAAGATAATCATTTAAGCAATATTTTCTTAAATATAAAAACTACACAATGTTGTACTTCATGATATTCTTTAAAATCTTTTTCATTCAGAGAACGATAAAGATGGTAATGACCTGATGACGAAAAATCAAATGTTGAGGAAAAACGAAATTATTTTGGCTGCATACTATAAGAATTAATTTGATTTTGGGCTAGTTTTCTTCTGTGAAATCCAAGGCTATGTATAGTGCACACTGAAAGGGAAATAGATTTGTTTGTTCGAATACTACGCGAATAACTTTAGATTAACCTGGCTAACGAAAACTCAGCAAAATGCCAAGGTAAGAGATAGGTCGAATTTAGGCCATCGCTTCAAAATCATGGAAAAAGGTTTTAGAAGTCAATGCTGATCCTTCACGGAATAATAAATTTATATTTTTCGCCACACTAAACTGATTTATGCGGCTGTTTCTTTGCTAAAAGGTTTAGTTGCATATCTACGCAATAAAATTGATGATTTAAGTCATTGCAATCGAAAAATGTTTTCTATTAGATGTGTATACGACGAAAACCTTTTTCTATTAAAAACGATAAAGAAAGAAGATTTTTCTAAAATAGAATACCACAGATCTCTTTGATGCATTTCATACGCGCCGAACTTTAAAGAATCTGATCAACCAACAATAAGTATGAGCGTATTTTAGTCAGGTATATAATATTACAGCAGATAAGAAAAAGCTCCATATAGAACAATCCCGTCAAAAGAATCCTGCGTTCAATTTAATAGCTTAATGAAAATAATTACTGTTCGCATACATCAGTAAATCCATTTAAACGTACAATCGAAGGGTTCTCCCTTCCAAACGCGTCAATAAAGTCCATGAATAAGGCCATTCCGGTTCTGTTCTGACGTTGTTTTCAATCTGCCTCGGATTGAATTACTGAATGAAATGCATCATACAGATAACAACATTCACCAACATGAGTGTAAGCATCCTAGCGACAATGATCTCAGCAACATACTGCGAAGCAAGTGTATCATACGCAGATGCTGTACTTTAGTTATACTCAAGGCATAATTTCGCGGTGCCTGCTTATTCACTGGTGGCTCTTGACAGTAGATATGTGCGACTATTTAAACAGAAAGGCTCTGATTTGAAGAATAAGTTGAAAGTCACAACCCTTTGAATAGTTTTCGAAAAGCTGTATTTGTCGCATGATTACAACCAATTGCTTATTTTTCTAGATTTCATTAAATTCTAGTAACGCGCCGTTTATCCGACCTTCGCCACCCCCCCTCTCATACTTGATTAAATCCACATTAGAGGCAATGAAGTTATTGGAATTTGATTCCAGGAACACCGGGCAGGAAAAAACTTATATATTCCTCGAATTCTCGCCATAACGAAAGTGAAATGGGGTCGAAAATAGTGTACAGTTATGCACAAAATAAACACCAGGTCCGGAAGAATCGAGGAATCACGGTAAGCTAAAGAAAATCCGAAAGTCGCTTTTCGACGAGTTCCGGATGGAGCAAGTATCGTAACACTCAGCTTACCTGCTTATCCGTAAATCGTGAAAGTTTTAAGATTTGTGGATAGATTTGAAAGTAGACAGCAAGGCGTGGTGGCATTTGAAAAAAATGATCAAGATCACAAGGGGCACAATGAGTTTACTGTGTTAATAACGTATAAACACGTTTGTTACCAAGTATCCTATAAAATGGTACTATGGTCGCCGGAATTGCAACAAATCTCTAAACTGAGGAATCGTAAGTAGTCTTGAACGACTTCTGAGTAGTGCGAGTGCGATCTTCTACATAAATACCTGGTCAGAACAAAGATTATTTCCTAACAACCTCCGGCAATTTCAGAAGGGCGCGCAATTGAAATTCTGAGAAACGAAAACTTTGTTGGGGTGTTCAAAAAGCCGATTGTACTCGAGGCTGTCTTGAGAGTTTAATAAATTCTCATAAGTCACGAAGAAAGTGGAACCTTTTGCACGGACTGAAATTCGAATCACTCAGTAGCCACAAATACATTGCTAATACAAGTGTATATCATGCAGTTAAATCTTTGGTCTCGGCCAAGAACCCTTGATGTCTTAAGAGATGGAGCAATCGTCGACATGATGAGAGCTTTTTACCGCACCGTTTTCAGATTTACCGAAGCACAAAGATTTTCGAAATTTTTGAACTATAAAGAACCATTGAGTACGGCGAAAAGACAGAAATACCAGCAGAAGGCATAAATTTCAGGAGAATAGGAGAGAATTTAGACTTATTTTATGGCCGTCTCAACAGTGCGGCAGCGATTGCATTTGCTCCTTCGTTTTTTCTCATTTCGACGGCCGTACGAAGCGAATATTTCAAGTAAACCAATGATGAGACCTCTGTACCGTCGTTACTCTAGCTGCGATCATGGTGGAGTAAAGAGACAATATTCAACTCCCTTAGGAGGACTAGCTTAAACTTCTTGTGGTTTCGAATAGCTTCGTAAAGAAAGTTCAATAACGCTTGGAAGTTCTAATCCCCTATATGGTCGAGATTCACAAATATATATTGAAGAATTGATGCTCCATTTCTCAAAAATGTTTATATTCTCCTCGAATAGGTATCCTATCTACTTTAATTATACCTTTGTTGTAACCAATTCCAACTTTCATAGGCCAGATTACTGTTATTTGCGAGGCATAGATCAACATCGTCAGGCAAAACCTGCTCCATTCTCGTACGGCAGATTGCATCTCTCAAACCTTTGAACGACGCCTGGGATACAGTATGTGCACATCTAGGAAAAATCACAGTCCATCCTAGGACCACGATCTTGAAGGTCTGCGAACTCATGTTCCTTTAGGGCATTCGGTTGCAGAATCTGAACATCCACAAGGTAAACGATGACGGTTAAAAGTGATGGTGTTGGGCTAAAAAGAATCATGATTGCATAAATTTCATTTGTTGGCAGTCATCGTCAATTCAAATGGCGGAAACATACTTGATCTTACCGCAAGCATGCGGGAAATTGTTTAAGTAAAGATTTACTGGTAGCATGAGGCACAAGTGCACTTTAGCTGCTCTTCGGCGAACTTAAGTGTATCTGCATTTCGGTTTTCCTATTTCTCGTATCTCGTGTGAATAATGAGCGGATATTCATGGAGCCGCTTTGACAATTAGAAATGAAGCTTTCATCTCGAAGATACTCACAGCTTGTTCAATGATCCCGCATTGGATTTGCTAAACTCATCATTACCAGGATAGCTATCCGTACCACGAACAGAACTGCACTGTTGCCCAAAGTAATAGAATCGATTGCTGACAAAACAAGCTTCATTGTGCAGTCACAAAATACTTATTGTAACAGGGTAGAAAAATAACAACGATTCCTGTAGAATAAAGGTTCGATCTATCGTTCTAAATCTTGTAGAAAAATTGAGACGTAGCACCTTAAACTCTTTCAAATGCATCCATTTCCGACAATAAGAGTAGTTTCGGAAGACGTCAACATGACTGAACCATAGAAACTCCGGTCGAATGCTACTCTGGGCATATGTAATGTTTTGCTCGAGCTAGCGCATTCTCAATGACTGAGAAGTCACAAAAATTTACCCGAGGACCGATAAAGGCTCGTGCGGGGAATTACTAACGTTTGCCGCTTCATTTCAGGAACTTCGAATCCATTTCGAACCGTGTGCAAAATCGTGTACGTTGTGAAAATCTCGAATTGCTCTGCAAGAAAGCAAGTATTGTGCTTCCTACAGCTAACATCAAAAAACGTATAACATCCAAGAGCAGAACAAAAGAGTTCTTCTATATTTGACTCTGTAGAAAATACCAATGTCGGACATGATCTCCTTAGACCATGTTAGAAGAAGAATTTTGTGCGCAATATGTCTGGAAAAGTTGTAGAGCAGTTTAACACACATTGCACAGACATTTTGGTGAATATCGCAGTTCTAAAAGCAGCACAATTCTATTTCTGCAGATGCGACGTCTCGAATCATTCCCTCATATGTATAAGAAGAAGCGAAGAATATGCCCCACTCTTGTATGCACAGCTACAGTGCGAGTGCCTTTCCAAGTGTCATAATCGTAGCAAGCATAGGTTCTGCTCAATTAGTACTTTTTCGTCATCTTCAACGAACCTTAGGAGTCCGCGAAGATTAGCAATGAGAGCATTCGACGGCATGATATTCGTAGCGCTTTGGATTTTGGATAGATGCTTGATGTTGTGAATAGGCTGATGATCTCGAAAAGATAGCATGAAGAGTAAAATATCAATGTAGGTAGTACACAATGCGCGATTCAAGTTTAGTTGAGAGACATGAAACGTTATCACCATTGTTGAATTAATCATTTATGAAGAGTTCATGGTTCCATTTTAGGTATTTGCCGTAGGGGTAAGGAAGTCGAGTCTATAATGAATTCAGAGGTTTCCCGCATCATGTCCAGATTCGATTTCGTCGCGGTCATTCCGCCCTATTTCTTGTTGGAACGTTTCGAACATCTTCGACAGCTTGTTGAGAAGATCCTGAAATATCGAATTGGATGTCTCTTCATTGAATGCGTGATGTTATTGAACAGCGGGCAAGGTTCAATGTGAGGTGAAAAGACATGCAATCGAAAGCACCAAGTTTATTTAATAAATTTTGAAGGGTCCAAATCTTGATGATGTGGATTTTGCAGCACCTAACTGAGGCTATGCATTCCGTTATTGCCAACAAATAAAACGTTTCGATGCTAATGTAGAGCACAAGGGCATTCCTAGAAGTTGTGAATAAAGTACTCGTAATTCCAATCGTTAAGATCTTTTGTTTGATGCTCTGGTCTTATTAGTGCACCAATATTGATGAAAGTGGCAAGATAAGCAAGGTAAGGCATCAAATTATCAGGATCTAAGTATCCCACACGCGACTTACTAAACTTCCGTTGTTGACCGATGGGGATTCAGCACTTGATGTGCCATGATGCATGCGCCAGCGGTAGCTATCGGGGTCGGTGACGATGTCACATTTATGCGTCCTATAGTGGAATCTATCGGAAATAATATGGCATTCTTCATTGACCAATGTGTTCTTATTGCTAATGATTTCAACATATGGCACCTATTGTCATAGAAACTTGCTTTTGATAGGATCCGAAATCTAAACAAAGGGACACTCAAAGTTGTTGATATGACCTAGCATTCATCCATGACAGATAATCCGATGAGCTTGGGATAGCGGCATGCAAATTGAGCCGTTGAAATCTCAACTGAATGGGAATCAGATGCACGAAAATCCTTTCGGAAAGTTTTGCTCTTTTCAGTACGCTTGGTTCGACTAAAATCAATGCAAAAGCGTACCATAGGATTAGATGGAAAACTTAACCAGTTCTGACTGCTTTATCGTGCCATTTTGTGCGAGATTCTACGCGTAGATTCGCACCAAACTAGTGCTTGGCCTTGTATGTCGCAACAGGTTCCTTCATGTTTTAGTGAAACGCATCCAAATACTCATTCTGAACCATTATCGCGCATCGAACCAACTCCGCAGCAATAATCGACAGCATTTTCAAAATTTTGGCAGCCCACGACACCGAAATGAAGGCCTTAGCTATGGCAATACCGAATCGTGATGCGGTAGGTATGTATGCTTGATGCACTGCATGCATGCGACAATATCTTGGTATATGCAACATCGCTCAGAAATTTGTCTTCCAATCTGCAAATTAACTCATCAATCAATTGCACTTGTGCAAGGAATCGGTGTCGTTGCCGAGGTTGATGGTCAGGATAGACAGCAGGAACAGCGTCTTCAATATCGTGGTGCATATTCCGTTCATTACTTGTTACATTTTTGCCTTGCATTGGCCATGGGTTCAAATAAGGAGTCAATGACGTCAATGACATGAATTCTTTGTGCTACTTTCCAATTCGCATCGCTCCCGTCATCTACGCATTCATTCGCCGAGCATCGCTTTCTTCGAGGTCGGCAACTATCAGTGGTACCTGTGTGGTTAGATTGGCACAAGCTTGTATATTACATAGATTTGTTTGAACCTAAACAGAATCAGGAGTTCCTGAGTCATGGCATCGTCCGACAGATTCAATGTGATTGGAAATCGCCACGGAGTAGCAGCTGCAGGATGCATTTTGCTGAAGATTGATTCTCCGATTAATTTCATACTTGTTTTTTGTAAATTTGTTTGCCTTTCTAGCCCCTCATTTTTCACGAAATTTTCGCTAAATGTTTGGTACTCGGAGATATGTAACCAACCCTTGCTCAGCTAGCTGGGAAATAGAGATGATAGTCGTGACTGAAAAGAATAGCTTACGTAATGCGTGCGACATACCTAGAGTGTTGAAGCAACGCATTTCTGCTGTGATTTCATGTTCTATATGTTCCGGTTATTCGTCACTTTTTGAAGCCGTGAGCAGTTTAAAGGCTAGCAACAGGGTTAGAAATATCAATTGATTTAACAATGAATGGAGATTGGTTTTACTACGAAATTGCATCCGTGTCTATTATAAGAGTAAAACATCGCGAAGAAACGCTTACGCAAGAATGGATAGTGGTAGAACAGCTTACGAATACTGTTGAGTAATTTTGAGTCAATGTTGAATCACCTAGAATCACTGCTTGAATAACTTCA
>JAAUYH010111129.1_pt1 | contig 24379 bp, 28 predicted proteins | sample 7278061 | NCBI WGS metagenome assembly JAAUYH01 (sample SAMN14350203, study PRJNA611818) | marine sediment metagenome | isolation source: surface marine sediment (0.6m) | place: French Polynesia: Moorea | collected 2018-08 | reverse complement strand
TTGGTGCGCGTTCCCTAGGTGCTTACGAATCACCGAGGTCGCACCGCTATATTTGCCGTGCAACGACAAATTACGCACTCGCTTTTGTGAGAGACTTAGCCGAAGCTAATAGGGTTTGTTGGTTGGCTTAGTTTCGACTCCTGACCATTTTCGCTATTTTTAGTAGGTACTAGGCGGTTGTGTCCCTGTATTGCAACAGTGCCTTTAGACTTATTATAGCTTAATTCTTTTTGTTAATGGACGCTTCGCGGTTTATATTTTAGTCGCCATTCATCCCTAACTTTTAGAAGATTAGGGATGAATGGCGACATCAGGATAATCTCAGTGATGTTTTTGGCCTATTAGTCGCTTGGGTAGGCAACTTTTTAGCCCAACATCCCCCTACACAACGTTATACTTATGGTTTGCGTCGTTCGTCTATTTTAGCTGCTTTATTTAACGCCTTAACCCTATTATTAGTCATGGGAGGTATTGCATCAGAAGCGGTTTCTCGCTTATTTAATCCTAGTTCTATTTCTGGTGTCACGATTATAGTGGTTGCCTTGGTGGGGGTGATAATCAATACCATAACTGCACTATTATTTATGTCAGGCCGTGATCACGATTTAAACATCCGTGGGGCATTAGATGCGGTTCCTGTTTCCATTGAACCCCAAGCGGTTAAAACCTATGAGTACCCGCGAAACAGCTTTAACGGTTCATTTAGTGATGCCAAATGGGTTCCCAGGAGATGACTTCTTAAGAGAAACCTGTCAGCAACTCCATGATTTATTCGGTATTGAACATCCTACTTTACAAATTGAGACAGGTGATCCTAATTACCCTTGTCATTTAGAATCAGATCATCAAGTTTAAGCATTAATTCAATCAATCTATTCATTAATTTTTATGGCGGTCAAATTTCTATGCAAAGAAGCTGGAACATGATCAAAAAAATAGGTTTAGGAGCTATTCCTATCCTTAAATTGAGAGAATCTTTATTACAAGAATCTCAATTAACTCAAAATTACTTAGTGCTTAGTTTAGGGTCCTGTTTACTCTCTACCTTTGGATTAATTATTAATAGTGCTGCTGTGATTATTGGGGCGATGATTATTGCTCCTTTAATGTTACCTTTAAGGGGGTTTGCATTTGCAACGTTAGAGGGAGATATTGAGTTATTACGGCGTAGTTTTATTTCTGTTTTTTTTGCTACATTATTATCAATTTTTTGTTCAGGTATTGTGGGACTTATTATTTCTTTGCCTGAATTTGGTGGGGAAATTTTATCTAGAACTCAACCCACTTTAATTGATTTATTGATTGCTATTGTAGCCGGGGGAATTAGTGGTTATGCTAAGATTCGTCCGTCTGTGGGGGATGCGATTCCAGGAACAGCGATCGCTGTTGCATTGATGCCTCCTATTTGTGTTTTTGGCTTAGCTTTATCCCAAGGAGAATGGCAAGTTGCTTCCGGTGCAGGATTACTTTATTGTACTAATTTAATTGGCATTAATTTAGCTTGTATTATTATCTATGTTTTGGGAGGATATGCGAGGAGTAATGAGTTTGCCAGAACCTTATCCTGGGGCGTTTCAGTGATTTTAATTATTTTCTTGGCTGTGCCATTAGGGATCAGTTTTTGGCAGTTAATTAGTAAGGCAAAAATCCATGATTCTATTCAGAGAATTTTAGTTACTCGTTCTTTAGTGAATCGACGAGATGTTACGGTATTTAATGTTAGGGTAAACTGGAACAAAACCCCACCTGTGGTATTAGTTAAAGTGAGAGCATCTAATCCTATTAAACCCCAAGAAGTAGAAATTGTGGAAAACCGTTTAAAAAATGAATTACAAAATCCTTATAAAGTGATTTTTGAAGTGACACCTACCAGTGTTATTGATTCGTCGGAGGAAGAATAAAGTTCTTGGTTTTGGTACAGCTTTCAAGCGTAAGCTTGGTAAAAAGAAAGCGAATAAAGCTTAATTTTTTTCAGTTAATAATTAAATTAATGTGTGTAAGGACATGGAACAAGATTGATCTCGTCTTGTAAGATTTTTTGCCGATGTTTCAGTTCATTTTCAGATAATTCTGGATGCTGAATTTTATGTGTTAATATTTGACGTTCTTCTTCGCTCAAAGAAAGAATTATTTGAGCAAGGGAGTCAATTAGTTTAGTATTAATTGAAGTCGTGGGTTGACTCATAGTTGAGAAAATGTTTACAAATTAGTTACTTGGCTATCTCTAGTCTAATATTGGTCTTACTAAAACTATGAATATATGAATACGATTGCTCGTTTACCTTAGTGGGAACATCTTTTTTTGATATAATAACCTAAGAATGTATCATAATTAGAGTCAATGTTAATAACCGACGAAAAAGTACAAGAACTTTACAACAAGATTGTTGATGATTTGTCTCCCAATGAACAACTTTTGCTGGCTTCCCTAATTTTAAATGATCTTAGCAAAAACAATGTCATGATAATAGATGATAGTGATACTTGGACAGAAGAAGATAAACATGATTTGATTTCATTTTCTTTAAGTTATAGTAATGAATTCTTAACGGATAGTGAGGATATTATTTAATGTCCTATCATCCTGGTGATGTTGTAACAGTAGATTTTCCAGGGGTTAAAGGAATTAAACGCCGTCCTGCTCTTGTTATTTCTTCTACTCTTTATAATACGAGTCGTCCCGATATTATTTTGGGATTAATTACGAAAAAACAGCTATATTAGGAGCAACAGACTATCTTTTACAAGATTGGCAAGTAGCAGGTTTAAGAACAGAATCAATGTTTCGTAGTTTTCTGGTTACTCTCCCTACGTCTACCACAATAGTCGTTATTGGACATCTTTCAGAAAGAGATTGGCAAGGGGTTTGTCGTTGTTTAAAAGTAACTTTTGATGATTGTTGGAATATTAAGAAGATGAATTGAAAAATTTTATCCCTCTAGTTTAGCTTAGGTTTCCTTGTCTCTAACCCTCGCAAATGTCAAAGAATATGTCACAATGTTAATTCAACCCTCATAATGTAATGTAACGATTCATCCTTAACTATCTATGACTGCCACTAACACCAATAATAATCAAAGTGATAAAGTGCTAGAAGCAATGAAGAATTTTGCTGAACAGTACGCCAAACGCACAGATACTTACTTTTGTAGCGAACCTTCTGTAACAGCAGTGGTGATTGAAGGACTCGCAAGACACAAAGAAGAACTAGGGGCCCCATTGTGTCCCTGTCGTCATTACGAAGACAAAGAAGCAGAAGTCAAAAACACCTATTGGAACTGTCCTTGTGTTCCCATGCGAGAGCGTAAAGAATGTCATTGTATGTTATTTATTACCTCAGATAACGATTTTGCTGGCGAAGAACAAGAAATTGACCTAGGGTTTATTAAAGAAGTTCGAGAAAATATGTCAACTTGAGAAAAATCATGGTATCAGAAGCATTTTTGCAAGGAATTGAGCAATTTAATCAACGAGACTTTTACGCTTGTCATGATACCTTAGAAGCGATTTGGATCGATGCAGCAGAGTCGGATAAACGCTTTTATCAGGGAATTTTACAAGTAGCAGTTGGCTGTTATCATCTCACTAATCATAATTGGCGTGGTGCGGTTATTTTGTTAGGTGAAGGAGTCAGACGACTCCGTGATTATCAACCTGACTATGAGACAATTAATGTCGCTCAATTGTTAGAAGAAAGTCGAGCTTTATTGAAATATCTTCAACACAGTAATCCTGATGATGTAGCGGAAATTGCTCAAACTGTGCAAGAATCTTCTGATCATTCTTCTTGTCAGTTCCCTTCTATTGTTAGGTTATAAATTCTTTTTTTGATGGACTTTGTATCTAAAAAATAATCCCAAAATAACTATGCCTACAGAAATACAGAAAGATACAGTTAGGTTTGTCTGTCAACTTCTTTCTACACTTTATCAACCCATTTGGTTATTTCGATATAATAGTAGGCAAAACTATATTTTTATTCTAGCAGGACAGCAAGAAGGTTGAGAAATTATAATTTTCCCTGATGGACATTGGGAGTTTAACCAAGATGACGAAACCTGATTTTAAACAAATGACCCGCAAAGAACTCAAAAAATACATCTTATCTCATCCTACGGATGATGAAGCAATAGAAGAGTTTATTAGTAATCATCGTAGCCCAAATACAGTGGTTTTACCTCCTCCCTCTACTATGTCTTATGAAAAAGTAAAAGAGATTTTAAAGGAAAAAATCCCTCCTTCGCAATCAGAAAAATTAGATTAATTAATTATCAATTTTTTTTCACCCCTTGTTTAAAATCTTTTTAAGAATTTTTAGGATTTGGTGGTAACATTTCACTTACTTTGATATTAATATCAGAAAATTCTAAAAGAGAGACTGATTCATTTTCTTGAAGAATCATCTCCTCTTCATAACCTTTTTCTGTTCCCTTCCTAAAAACGTGCAAGCAACGATTATTAATATCTAAGACCCAATAATCTTTAATTCCAGAACTTCCATAGTCTAAGGCTTTTATTTGACAATCTCTTTTGATTGTACTATCAGCTATTTCAACAATTAAATACACTTCTGAAGGGAAAGGATGATGATCTAAATAACGTAATTCATCTGCTACAATCAAAGCAATATCGGGTTCAGGTTCAGAAAAATTATTAAGTTGAATAGGTAATTGAGTTTGTACTAAAACTTGTTTCCCTAAGCATTTTTCTAATAAACCACTGACTATTCTAATAGTGGCTGCATGGGGTGTTCCTTGGGGACTCATTTTTTGTATAATTTGACCAGCAATTAATTCTACAGGTTCATCAGGTTGTAATATTCCTGTTTCCACCATGCGATGATAGTCTTCAACTGTCCATAATCTCAATGGGATTTCGTTAGTTTTAGAAATAACTTGCATCGTTTTCACTTAACAGAAGTTTTGATACTTCTTATTTAACAGCTAGTATTAATATTTCTGCTGTTAATTTTTGTATACTTACTATATCCCCACTTTACTCTCCAAATTTACAATAACATATTTTTGCTTATTTTTTCAAGGGTATACCCCACCGCATTTTGTACACCAAAAAGGCACACACCTAAAGAAAACATTAAGATTTATTGTCATTTTCTATAAATGTCTGGAAATATTGACACAGAAAAAAGAAGTTTGAGAAAAATCATGGTATCAGAAGCATTTTTGCAAGGGGTTGAGCAATTTAATTAATAACCTCCAAAACGACAAAAGCTTTGTCCCTTTTTCTTTAATACTGTGAAGCGAGACTGCTTATTTTTGCCCCACTACCGAAATAAGCATAGAATAACAATTAGGGTAATTTTCTCAAAAATTTGCCAAGGGAGGTTTTTTGGTGACTGTATCTTCTACTGACTCATCTAAGCTTGTTTTTTTTGTTCCTGGTATTATGGGGTCAAGTTTATTTCTTAATCGAAAGACAGATTATGGAACGAGGCAAACAGAAAAAATCTGGGGTAACGATATCGAGGAAAATATACGTCTATTTAATGCAAATGCTAAGTATCTTAATCCTATAGATCGTAATTATATTCAAGCAGGTGAAGTTATTCCCTATTTTGAAAATATAAGATTCCCTCACCTTTTTTTACGTTGGTTTCCTATTCCTCTTGTTCCAGTAGTTTATCAATCTTTAATGGAATTTTGTACTCGATCAGATGGATTAAATTTAACTCAAGGAACAAACTTTTTTCCGTTTGCTTATAATTGGTTAGCAGATAATCGAGAAACGGCTAACAGACTGGCAGCTTATATTAGAGAGCAAGATCAAGATAAAAATTGTCGATTTTCTTTTATTGGTCATAGCATGGGAGGTATTGTTATTCGTTTAATGTTATTGAATAACCCAGACATTGCTCAAAGAACTGATTTATTTTTTCAGATTGCTAGTCCGATTAAAGGTTCAGCAAAATCTTACAATAGTATTAGAGATTATCCTACCCTTAATCGTTTTTTTGATATAGGATCAAGGTTATGTCAAACAGGAAGAAGCAGAGCGGATTTACAAACAGCTATTGAACGATGTTATTCTTTGTATCAATTGCTTCCTCCTCCTGGAATAATCGCCCTTCGTGATGAAAGTGGAAGACAATATTCTCCCTTAGATAGAAGTCTTTGGCATGAGGATCTTTATCGATATATTGATGCTGCCATTAATGTTCATGAACAGTTAGCACAACCTCTTAATCCTAATATTAATCTAAAATGCGTTTATTCTAATCAAAAATGGACGATTACCGACTATGTTGTTGATCCATATGATTATAGGGTAAAAAGAGAAGTCTCTGACAAAGCTAGGGGAGATGACACAGTAACCGTTGCTAGTGCGATCGCTTATTCTCAAGAAGATGCACGAATTTTGATAAATACTTCTCCTGGAGATCATATGGGGATCTGTCAGAATGAGCAAGTGTATAATGAATTGAGAAACGCATGGAATTCATTATGATAGAAGCAAGTCATTCCCCAATTAACTCAGCATATCCCACTATACTTCTAAGCTATAAACCTCCTGTTCCCACACCTGGAGATACATTAACCATTTATTTAAACAGAGATGGGGAATTTTTATCTGATCATCAGTTGATTGTTGAACTTATTGCTGAAACAGGAAAAAGATTGATTACGTTGGATATAACTTCTTCTAATGGGGTTGCTACTTTAGAAATTCCTAGCGATTTTAAGGAAGGGACTTATATTTTACAAGTGATTTATAACAACATTGTTTTAGATAGCACTGATATCGGTATTTTTGAGGATAAGAATTATGCTGAAAAGAAAAATAGTTTTGTCAATGGATTAGAGCTTGAAATACAAATCAAAGAAGAGGTCGAAAAAGGACATTATGAACAAGCTTTTAAGTTACAAGAAAGGGTAAAAGAACATTATAAGCATAATCTAAAACTCGCTGCTAAGTCTTGGGAAGAGTTCGCAGAGGTTTTGTATGAGAAAGAACAAATAGAGTTGTCGAGAGAAGCTTTAGAGGAAGCTTTAGAAATTTATGAGGGAATCAAAGATTTAGATAATAAAGAAGAAATTATTGAGAGAATCAATCAAAATTTAGAAATTGTAAAACGAAAACTGCCGAAAACTAAACTTCAAATCTTGAGAGAACAAAAAGAATATTCTCAAGATCAATTAGCTTTCTTAGTTAAAACGAATCCCGACAAAATTAAAGAATGGGAAGCAGGAAAAGGATTTGAAGAACTCCTCCTATTTTACAAACTAGCTAATGCTTTACAGTGTGGAATTGATCAATTGATAGAGATTAAGTATGATTTCGCTCATCAGATGAACAAACCATTATCTAAGGATCAAGTTCGCTCGAAAGTCAGACATCTTAGAGATGACAATAAAACTTTGGATCAATTAGCATTATTAGTAGGAGTAAAACCTGAAAAAGTTAAAAAGTGGGAAGAGGCTCAAGAATTAGAAATATTAATAGAATATTTTAGACTAGCTCAAGTCTTAGATTGTAAAATTAGCGACTTTATTGAATACATTGATGGTATTATCAAACCGAAGTTTTCAGAAGTTTTGCCCACATCAATAAATGCCTACGAAGATTCGACAAAAATAAAAAAATAGTTTATCCTAAACGAGTAACATTAACCTAAATATTTAGATCATGCAGTTAAATGGATAAGGTAAGGGTTCTAGTAGATGCTGATTTTTTAGTTAATTCTCAGGACAAACATAGCAAACTATTAGGGCTAATGAGAAAATATGATTTAGCTCTGGATGTAACAGTCATTAAGGAATGCTTAGAAAGTGTTTGCAATCATGAGGACTTGTTACTTGATAGGTTTCAAAATCGAATAAGGGTTATCTCTATTGATATTTTAGATGAGTCTAAACGTCAATCTGTACTTGCTAATTTAAAATATGTCGAACATTATAGCGACAATTATAACTCTAGAGTTGAAATGGCTTATTATTTGAGTCTGAATTATACTCATATTCTTACAGATGAAATAACACACTTCCAAAAAGCTGATATGACTACCAGCATCAAGGTTCTCACAATACATAAGTTGGAGGAGTTATTGAACCAACGACCAGATCCTTCTATTTCTCCAGAACCTCCAGACCCCGTACCACCAAATCTTGCTAACGAACTATTTGAAAGTCTTTTAAGAACACTAGAATATTTGATTTCACAGATAATTAGGTGGATAAATAGGAGAAATAGGTCTACTAAAGTTTGGGGATTAATATTATTAGCATTATTAGCAATAATTTTTGCAGTAATTATTCATAATCGACTATTCCCTCCTCCTCCTGCTCGAGTGGATACTACAGGAACTAATCCAATAAATACTAAACATTATTGTCCTTCAGAGTATCTATCAGATGATCTGGATAAGTATATAAGTTGTGGAGAAAAAAAACTAATTAATCGAACGAAAGAAGACAATGATGCGGCTGACTATTTTAAAAAAAATGACTATAGAAATGCGATAAATGAGTTTCAAAAAATTTTAGAAAACTCTCCAAATCAAAAGAAATCTCCTGAAACTTTAATTTATCTAAACAATGCGCTGCTAGAGTTGAAGGAACAATCAGCTAATACCATTGTAGTTGCAGCGCCAATGACTAAAACAAAAAAATCAGTAATTGATGATGGAAGAGATTTAGCAAAGGAAATTCTCAGAGGAGTGGCTCATGCTCAAACATTAGTAAATTATTGCTTTTTTTCAAGTGATTTTGAGTTTTTGCCAAATTTACCTGATTCACTTAAAGAAAATAATAAGTTGTGTGATGAAATTCGTCAAAGTGGGAAAGGGTTAAGAATTATCATAGCTGATGATGCTAATGATAATGAAAAACACGTTGAAGAGTTAGCTACTGAATTAAATCAATTAAAAAATCAATCTATTTTAGCTGTTATGGGTCATTATGCTAGTGATTTAACAGGTGAAGTTATTAAAAGATATAAGGAAAATGAGTTAGTTTTAATCTCTTTTGGTAGTACCAGTGAAAATGAAGAAAAAGGATTTTTAGACAAGGATGATTACTTTTTTAGAACCGTACCTGGTGTAAGTTATCATGTAGATAAATTAATTGAACGTATTAAGGAAAAAGGGTATAAAAATCCAGCAATTTTTTATAATGAGAGTAGTCATTTTTCTAAATCTGTTTACGAGAAATTTACTGAAAACTTTAAAAATGAAGTTGGAGAAATTAAGTCAAACTTGATTTTCCGAGGCAACGATCAAGATAATACTTCTTTTACAGGAAAGGACTTTGAAAAGTTTAATCTTTCAACTACAATGGAGCGATCTAAAGATGCAGACGTTCTAATTTTATTTCCTGATGGGCAAACAAGTCAAAGTATGTACAATGCAATTGAGATCATGAAAGCAAATCAAGGAAAAAAAGACATTATCGGAACATGGACTCTCCGCAATAATCGCTTTCTCCAAGCAGCAAAAGAAGCAGAACAAAATAATAACGAGTGGGTAACAAATGAGAAATTAGTCGTTTACTCACCCTACTCACCTGAAACAACTGATAATAAAATATATGTTGAACAAGCGACTGCTTTATGGGGAGATGCAAGTAGTCCCAGAACAGCACTATCTTATGATGCGACCTGGGTCTTAATCAACGCATTTCTTGAGACACCAAACCTTAATCGAAAGACACTACAAGAAACTTTAAACAACATGAAACCAGTTGAAGGTGGTGCAACTGGAGATATTATTTTTGATGACAAGGGTAATCGTACTAAGTTACCAGGATTATTATTAGAAGTAGAAGCAGATACAAATAATAAAGAAACTGGTTTAAAATTTGTGCCTCTCTCTGAAAATGGTAGTCCGTAGAGATCGTAGGATAACTCTATTATCGAAAATTCTAGTCGTTTCAAATAAGTTTGAGACAGAGGAGTGTGAGCATCCTGCTCACTAAGCTAACAATACAGTAAGCCAGAGGGCTTAATAATATTAAGCCCCTACAAGGGTTAAAATTTCTCAAATTCCTAACCGTTGATAAATGGTATCTAAATTCTGTAAATGATGTTGAGGATCAAAACAGTTTTCGATGTCTTCAGCCGAAAGATATTGCGCTATCTGGGTATCTTTACAGACTAAAGCATGAAAATTACCATCCTCCTTATTCCAAGCTTCATGGGCGCATTTCTGCACTGCTTGATAAGCATCTTCTCGACTCATACCTTTTTCCACTAAAGCGAGTAATACCCGTTGACTAAAAATAACCCCACCATACACATTCATATTGCGTTTCATGTTGTCGGGATAAACCAATAAATTCTTCACTAAATTAGTGATTTCTTTCAACATAAAATGGGTCAAAATGCAAGTATCGGGTAACATTACCCGCTCTACAGAACTATGGGAAATGTCTCTTTCATGCCATAAAGCAACGTTTTCCAAGGCCGCAACCGTATAACTTCTAATAATGCGGGCAATTCCTGTCAATCTTTCAGAACGAATGGGGTTCCGTTTATGAGGCATCGCAGAAGACCCTTTTTGCCCTTTAGAAAAGTATTCTTCTACCTCTAAAACATCCGTTCTTTGTAGGTTTCTAATTTCCACTGCAAACCGTTCCACCGAAGAAGCTAATAACGCCAATTGTTGCACAAAATCGGCATGGCGATCGCGGGATATTACCTGAGTGGAAGCGGTATCTGGTTCTAAACCCAAATATTGACAAGACAAAGCTTCTACCCTAGGGTCAACGTTAGCATAAGTTCCCACTGCGCCAGATATTTTCCCAACACTAATGGTACTGCGTAAGTTAACTAATCGTTCCCGGTTGCGTAATACTTCAGCTAACCACCCGGCTAACTTAAACCCGAAGGTAATGGGTTCAGCGTGGATACCATGTGATCGACCCACCATCACCGTATTACGATGTTGTTGTGCTTGATAACGTAGGGCGTGAATTAAATCTTCGAGACGTTCTAAAATCAGGTTTAAACTGGCCACCAATTGCAGAGCCAAAGCAGTATCCAGAACATCGGAACTGGTTAACCCTAAATGGATGTAACGGCCAGCATCCCCTACATATTCATTAACGTTAGTCAGAAATGCAATCACATCATGACGCACTTCTGCTTCAATTTCTAATACTCGTTGCGGGTCAAAATTCGCTTTTTCCTTAATCTCTGCTACCGCTTCTTTGGGAATGTAACCTAATTCTGCTTGCGCTTCACAAACTGCAATTTCCACTTGTAGCCAAGTTTTCAGCTTATAGCTGTCTGTCCACAGTTGGCCCATTTCTGGCAAGGTATAACGTTCAATCACTGCCATTCATAACTGATACAACATGATATTTTATCACACTGGGGTTTTGACCTAAGTTCATAGTGGACGCTTAAGAAGGGGAAGATGTCAACTCCTTAGCAGTGACATGGTTTCTAATAGTTTCATTAAACAGCTTTTGATTATAGCATGAAACATTTTTGCAAGAGATATTTTGTTCTTTAACTAGAATTTTTTTATTTTTCTTGTTAGAATGATCTGCATTTACTTTATGTATTTTAGGAGAAATAAAATGAGTAAAATTGTGATTTCTAATCTTGATCACGCTGAATTAATAGACTTATCTTCAGAAGAAATGGCTAATCTTAATGGCGGTCAAACGTATAGTAGAGAAGATGGTGGATCTGCTATCGCACAAATCGGTGGGGCTATTGTGGGATTTACTGTAGGTGCATTTTTTGGTGGACCTTTAGGAGCTTTTACTGGTGCTGTCTCAGGAGCACAAGGTGGAGGTTATCTTTTTGGTATAATTAATGGTGGAACTACTCAACTTTTGAAATAATGTTTTCTAATAGCATTCAAGTTGTTTCTGTGAGTAGTTGTTATTAAGTTCTTCATAGTGTTTTAATTCCCGTTGAATTTGGTAATTCTATTGCAGCGACATTAGGAGAAATCGTTCTTGAATCTTTTGTCAATATTGTCGCAAGTCCAATAAAGATGTTTATTTTCAATGGGAATTAGACACTTATAACGAAGCTGATAATTTACACCCTACTTTTTATCCAAATCCTGAAAATAAGCGTCATTAATAATCTAGATTAGAAAAACATTCTGAACCTGATCCCAAAACCGTTAAGATTAACTAAATAAGCAATTGGAGCAACCGTTAGGGCTGCTTGATAGAGGAGAACTCAGACAATACAATGCTCAATACTCAAGCCATTTTAGATGTATTACGACCGGTTCAAGACCCGGAACTACAAAAAAGTTTAGTAGACCTCAATATGATTCGTAACGTTGCTGTAGAAGACGGTAACGTTAGCTTTACCCTAGTATTAACCACCCCTGCTTGTCCTTTACGAGAATTTATCGTCGAAGACTGTAAAAAAGCCGTTACCAGCTTACCAGGGGTAGAAACCGTAGAAGTCGAAGTTACCGCAGAAACCCCCCAACAAAAAGCCCTCCCCAACCAGCAGTCTGTGACAGGAACAAAAAACATCATTGCGGTTTCTAGTGGTAAAGGAGGCGTTGGCAAAAGCACTGTTGCGGTCAATATTGCCGTAGCGTTGGCTCAAACTGGAGCAAAAGTCGGCTTACTGGACGCTGACATTTATGGACCCAACGCACCCACCATGTTAGGACTGGAAAATACGGAGGTGCAAGTCGAAAAAAATGAAGCAGGAGACATTCTCCAACCCGCCTTTAACTATGGGGTGAAAATGGTGTCTATGGGCTTTTTAATCGATCCCGATCAACCGGTTATCTGGCGCGGACCGATGCTCAATGGCATTATTCGTCAATTTCTCTACCAAGTCAACTGGGGAGACTTAGACTATTTAATCGTAGATATGCCCCCAGGAACAGGGGATGCTCAGTTAACGTTAGCTCAAGGGGTTCCCATGGCCGGTGCCGTGATTGTGACGACTCCCCAAACTGTGTCTCTCTTAGATGCTCGTCGTGGCTTAAAGATGTTTGAGCAACTCGGGGTGAAGGTGTTGGGTATTGTGGAGAATATGAGCTATTTTATCCCCCCAGACGCACCAGAACGCAGCTATGACCTCTTTGGTTCCGGTGGAGGGGAAAAAGCCTCAAAAGAATTACAAGTGCCGCTATTGGGCTGTATCCCCCTGGAAATTGCCCTAAGAGAAGGGGGGGATAAAGGGGTTCCCATCGTAATGTCGGCTCCAGAGTCGGCCTCGGCCCAGGCATTAATGGCGATCGCTCAAAACATTGCCGCTAAAGTTTCAGTGGCCGCCTTAGCTTAAAATTAAGATTCTTGTCTTTTGCTTGACTTAAACCCTAATATGATTATCGGAAGCAGCATTGCAAGTTTTGTGAGGAGTTCTCCCTATTATGATGTTACGGGCCAGCAAATACGCTTACCGAGGAAGTCGCAAACGGACTGTCCCTTTGTGGTTATCGTCTTTACCCCAAGTTGACTGGTTATTGTTGATATTGGTGGTAGGCTTAACCACGGTTGGGGGACTAATGATCCATAGTACGGAACTCCATGAAACCTCTGTCACTTGGTGGCAACATTGGCTATTTGGCGGGTTGGGTGTTGCGATCGCTTTATTTATCGCCCGTTTTCGTTGCGAAAGTTTAAGACAGTGGCACTGGATCACCTACGCTATCACTAATATATCTTTGATCGCAGTGATCGCCATTGGGGTAGCAGCTAATGGGGCGCAAAGTTGGATCGAAATTGCTGGATTTAATATTCAACCCTCAGAGTTTGCCAAAGTTGGCCTAATTATTACCTTAGCAGCCTTATTGCACGAAAAAGATGCTCAAACTATCCCTTCTGTCTTACGTATTTTAGGGGTAACGGCTGTCCCTTGGGTGTTGATTATGTTACAACCAGACTTAGGAACTGGGTTAGTGTTTGGGGCAATCACTCTGGGAATGCTGTACTGGGCGAATATGTCTCCTGGATGGCTCATTTTGATGGTGTCTCCCATCGTTTCAGCGATTTTATTTAATGTGCTGTTTCCAGGGTGGATCGTTTGGACGGTATTAATGGGGTTAATTGCTTGGTTTACCTTACCGTTGCGTTTTGTTTCTACTATTTTGGCTATGGCCATGAATGTTATCTCTGGAAAGTTGAGTAGTATTTTTTGGGGTTTATTGAAAGAGTATCAAAAAGACCGTTTAACTTTATTTTTAGAACCAGAAAAAAACCCTTTGGGTGGCGGTTATCAATTAATTCAATCTCGTATTGCCATTGGTTCTGGTGAATTGTGGGGACGGGGACTATTTGAAGGCACCCAAACCCAGTTGAATTTTATCCCTGAACAACATACAGATTTTATCTTTTCTGCAGTGGGTGAACAGTTCGGTTTTATCGGTTCTATTGCTGTTGTAGTTGCCTTTTGGTTGATTTGTTTTCGCTTAGTTATTATTGCTTGTCAAGCGAATGATAATTTTGGTTCATTATTAGCCGTGGGAATGTTATCGATGATCGCTTTTCAGGTTATTGTTAATATCTGCATGACTGTGGGGTTAGCCCCTATTACCGGTATTCCTTTACCTTGGTTAAGTTACGGGCGATCGGCTTTATTAACGAATTTTATCGCTTTGGGTTTAGTGGAATCAGTGTCTAATTATCGACCTAAAAAGCGATTTTAGATAAATTGTACTTAGAACTAACTAGATTTCTAAATCTTTAATTGCTTGTTCAACCTCCACTAATAGAAATGGTAAATCTTGAGTCATTACCTGCCAAACAATTTCTAAATCTACATCAAAATAAGCATGAATAATACGATTTCTCATGCCAATCATTTGTCGCCAAGGAATTTTAGAATATTTAGCTTGCTTAGACTGAGAAATATTGTTTGCAGCTTCTCCTATAATTTCAATGAGCCTTACTAAAGCTAAGGATAGCATTCTATCATTATCCAAGTCTTCTCTCGTGCAATTACTAATAAAAGATAATGCCTCTTTTGTTGCATCTCTAATGTGTTTTAAACGAGTTAAATCATCAATTTTGCTCATAAATTACCATAGCTTCTTGCATAACTTGTTCTCGAAAATAACGGCTTAAATCTTTTGGTGTTCTTAAATCAATTTTTTTATTAATAATACTTGATAATTCATCTTCCATTGTAATAATGGCTAAACCAGGTGTCTTTCCTTGTTCAAATTCTACTAAAACATCTACATCACTTTGATGAGTAAAATCATCTCTTAATACTGATCCGAATAAGGATAGTTTACGGATATGATGAGTTCGACAAAATTCAGCAATTTTATCAAGGTTTAAAGGAATAGGTAGAGTACAAGACATGATTCATTCAATTCTATAATTTTTATAGATTAGTCTTCTTAAATAACTATAGCAATCAGGAATAATATATGAGAACCCATTAGGACATAATATTATTATGTCCCGACAAGAGAAGTGTGTAGGGGTTAAACCCTTTCTCACAACTGAAACCTGATTGCTATACATAACTGCAAATCCAGTAAATTGTCGTTTATAGGGAGCAAGAAAACCTAAAACAATGATTGATAATTCAAAATTTAGCCAACTCTAAACTAAATCCAGGTAAGATATTTTCCCCTGATAAAAGAGTTGGTAATGACAGGATTTCTACTGGTTGATTCTGACGGTAAATTTCCACTTTTTGATTTTGAGGATCAATTAACCATCCTAACTTTAACCCGCTATTAAGATACTCCTGCATCTTAGTTTGAAGTTGATTTAAAGCATCAGTTCTTGATCTTAATTCAATAACAAAATCAGGACAAATAGGGGCAAATTTTTCTTTTTCTTCTAAGGTTAAACTATTCCATCTCTGATTAGAAATCCAAGCCACATCAGGGGAACGTTTACCCCCGTTGGGTAGGATAAAAACCGTAGAAGAACTAAACACTTTTCCCAGTTTAGTTTGACGATTCCAAATAACGACATCTGCGTTAAACTCAGATTCTCTATTACCACTAATAGCACCAACAGGGGGCATAATTATTAGTTCTCCTTGGGCAGTTTCTTCTAGTCTCCATTGATCATTAACTTGGCAAAGTTGATAAAATTGTTCATCGCTTAAGCCAACATTTTTTATGTTTAAGATAATCGGTTCAGTCAGCATCATTATTAATTTGAATTCATTTACAAAATTTGTGATAAAAATTTCTGACTTCTTTCTTCTTGGGGATTATTAAAAAAGTTTTCAGGGGTAGCTATTTCGACTATTTTTCCTCCATCCATAAATACCACCCTATCGGCAACTTCTCGCGCAAACCCCACTTCATGGGTGACACAGACCATAGTCATTCCCCCATCTGCTAGACTACGCATAGTATCTAACACTTCTTTGATCATTTCTGGGTCAAGGGCGGAAGTCGGTTCATCAAACAGCATAATCTTCGGTTCCATGGCCAAGGCGCGGGCAATAGCCACTCGTTGCTGTTGTCCCCCTGATAATTGACCTGGATATTTATGAGCCTGTTCCAAAATACCTACTTTTTCTAATAGTTGCATTGCCTTAGCTTCGGCTTTTTCTTTTTTCCAATGTCGAACCCAAATGGGTGCTAAAGTAACATTATTGAGGACGCTTAAATGGGGAAATAAATTGAATTGTTGGAATACCATTCCCACTTCTCGTCTAATAGCTTCAATATTTTTGAGGTCATGGGAAAGTTTAATGCCATCAATAATGATACTGCCTTTTTGATAGGGTTCTAGAGCGTTAAACGTCCGAATAAAGGTAGATTTTCCTGAACCTGATGGTCCCATGATAACGACTACTTCCCCTTGGGTTACAGTCAGACTAACCCCTTGTAAAACATGAAAGTTATTGTCATACCATTTTTCTACATCTTGGGCAATAATTGCTGTTTGTTGAGAAGTTTGGGTCATTTTTTCCTCATCTTTAACCATTAAACCTTACTTATCTTAGCAATTATCAATAAAAGTTTTCTGTTTATTTCTATATTAATGAAAAAAGTCCGTTAACTCATTACCAGTTTACATTAAAATGGAATTGAACTCTAGCATAAAATATGATGCAGGTTATCTTTTTTGGCACTCCTCAATTTGCTGTACCTACGTTACAAAAATTATTAGATCATCCTCAGTTTAATGTTATTGGACTGGTGACACAACCAGATAAAAGAAGAGGAAGGGGTAAACAATTAATTCCCTCAGCAATCAAAAAAGTGGCGTTAAAGCATGATATTTCCATTTGGCAACCCAAAAGAATCAAAAAAGATCAAGACACCCTTTTACAGTTAAAAAATAGTCAAGCTGATGTGTTTGTGGTGGTTGCGTATGGACAGATTTTATCATCAGAAATTCTACAAATGCCTAAACTGGGCTGTATTAATGTTCATGGCTCTATTTTACCTCAATATCGAGGAGCAGCCCCCATTCAATGGTGTCTCTACAATGGTGAGAAACAAACGGGAATCACGACAATGTTAATGGATGAGGGAATGGATACAGGAGATATGTTACTCAAAGCTTATACTGATATTCATCTATTTGATAATGCTTATAACATTGCTGAGAAATTAGCTTATCAAGGGGCAGATTTATTAATTGAAACTTTGCAAAAATTAGAAGCTAGTGAAATCAAACCAATTCCTCAAAATAATGAGGAAGCCACTTATGCTTCTTTAATTAATAAAGATGATTTTATTATTGACTGGAATAAATCAGCGATCGCCATTCATAATCAAATTAGAGGATTTTATCCCAATTGTTTTACATTTTTTCGAGATGATAAATTAAAAATCATGGCTACTATTCCCATTGATAATGATTATTTACAAGCATTAGATCATGAGTTGGAAGAGTTAAGAAAATATGTAGAATCTTTAGATAAAAGTGTAGGAAAACCTGGAGAAGTTATCAATCTAATTAAAAATTTTGGTCCAGTGATTCAAACAGGAGACGGGTTACTATTACTCTCAGAAATTCAAAAATCTGGTAAACGACCCCAGTCTGGTTGGGATTTAGTTAATGGTACTCATTTAAAAGTAGGAGAAATTTTAGGCTAGTTTTTGATTCTATCATCTTCTTTTGGTTCAAAAAACTTACAAGTTTGACAAAATCCTTCAGGGTTTATGGCACAAGTTACTATCTCAGAATGAGCATTAAAACGACAATTAATGTTACCTAAAATCCAACGACCATTGATTAAAATTTTTTCTTGAATATCTGGTGTCTTTTGTACATAAAGGGAAACTCTTTTTAAGCGATATCCCCCTAATTGATATTGATAGTGATGACGATATTCTAATATAGAATATGTTTTTCCTTCCAAGTCTAAGTAGTTGCCTTTTTTGGGATTCCAATCTAACTTAAATATTCCTAAAGATTGATGATTATGACTTAAAATGACTTCGGTTAAGATAGAATCTTGCTTCATGCTTAATCTAGCATCATTAATGAACTCTTGTATTATAATCAACTTTTGCTCAAGTATCACATTTACTCAAAAATTGCCCAAACCTTAATTAATTTAATAGTATTTGACGAAGTTTACCAGCCAAGATTATAATTATGAAATTATCGGTTTTAGTGGAGAACAGTCACTAAAGGTAACAGGGAAAGCTTGGTGTCAGTCCAACACTGTCCCGCAACTGTGATGAAGCTTTAATCATTAGTTTCTAAGTCAGAATACCTGCCAATAATTCAGCTATTGTGATCAGTTGAAGCATCATAATTATGATTATTCGACTGAGTTTTTTTGACTCTATCTGCGAGGTACGGATGAGATTTTCATTAATTCAGAATAAGTTAAGTCTAAAAGTAAGTGTTATTTTAACAGTTTTTACTGTATTAATTTTAGCACAACCAGCTACGGCACATCATCCCTTTGGGGGAGAAACCCCTAGTAATTTTTTCGAGGGATTTTTATCAGGTTTAGGTCATCCTATCATTGGGTTAGATCATTTTGCTTTTATCCTAGCTAGTGGTTTTTTGGGGACAAAATTTAAGCAAGGATTTTTGATTCCTATTGCTTTTGTCATGTCTACATTGGTAGGAACTGGTATTCATTTACAAGGGATTACTTTACCCTATCCTGAGATTATTATTGCGACTTCTGTGATTATTTTTGGGGGTTTATTAGTCAGCAAAAAACATGATTTTTTCTCTTCCCATATATCTACCATTATTGTTGCAACTTTAGGAATGGTTGCAGGGATTTTTCATGGTTATGCTTATGGAGAAACAATTATTGGGGCTGAAATGAATCCTATTTTTGCCTATTTACTTGGCTTTTCTATTATTCAGTTGTTGTCTGCTTTTTTTGCTTTTTGTTTAGCTATTTTGATTAACAAATATTTTCAGAATAAAGTTAATCTTATGTTAAGAATGATTGGATTTAGTATTAGTGGAATAGGGGTTATCTTTTTTAGTATTGCTTTCGGTAGTTAATGTTTTTTTGCTAAGAAAAGGGGCAAGAGTTAAGATGAAAAATTGCCCCTGTGGGAACTAATTTATAAAAATTGCTTCACCAAACCAGTAACCGTCTAATTCACTGAAGGGTTTAGTTTCTATACCAAAAAGGGGATTTCCTATAATTAATTCTTCCTTTTCGGTATCAATACCCATTAAAACAACCGCATGGGGAAACTGCTGACTTAACCACCGTTGTTTAACATGAAGTAAAGCTAGTTTTTTGCGATTAATTAAGTCTTTTAAGGTTAAATCATGATGATATTCTGGGTTTAATCCTAATGCTTCCATTGCAGAAATTTCTGCTAATGTATTCGTTCCTAAGCGATTGGTATTTGTCAATTTTGTCACTTCTTTTTCATCTATTTCGGGATGTTTTCCACTTAATCTTGCTAATGTTGCAATACCAGCCGGCGCACAAGTTACCGTGGTAGATTGTAAGACAACACCATCAACAACTTTTAATTCTCCCACATCATTAACAATAGGAGAAAACCAATAAAATAATAAGGATAAACAACAAGTAATTACCCCTAATCCTAATAGTAATTGATTTCTCCGTTTACGTGATGACCATCCTGATAATTCTAACAGGAGTAACAGTCCAAAAATGAAACAGCCAAAAGACAATAAGACATTATCAAAAACCGCTTGTATGTAAAGAGAAAGAATATGGGGAAAAACTTGAGGAAGATAATAGGATACATTCGAGCGGTCAATAACAATTAATAAGGTTAAAATACCAGCTAAAGTGATGAAAATCACCCTCGCTGTTTGTTGGTGTTTTTCTAAGGCGTTTTCTGCAGTGATTCCTTTTTTAGCTAAATCATTTCCTAAACAACCACCTAATGCTAAACCGATAACACTAGGTATAATTAAGTCAACCATATTGTTAATTTCCTTATTTATCTCTAAAATAACGGAGTGTAGGAAAATTTGTCAGGAGTAAAATTACGGAAAGTTCTTTTAATCATCAGTCATCCGTTTTTTCACTTATTAGTTGTTAACAATGACTACTACGTAGGATTAACTTTTATTTTTTAAATTTATCATGAGTGATTTATTGAAAATCGGACAAAATGCGCCTTATTTCACCCTTAAAAACCAAAGCAGTGAACCTATTAAGTTAGAAGATATTTTAGGACAATGGTTAGTTTTATATTTCTATCCAAAAGATAATACGCCAGGATGTACCACAGAGGCACAAGATTTTACGAGATTAACTCCTGAATTTGAGAAACTTACTGCAAAAATTATGGGTATCAGTCCTGATACAGAAAAATCTCATTGTAAATTTATTGACAAACATAATTTATCTATAGAATTACTTTGTGATAGAGAACATCAGGTGGCCGAAACTTATGGAGTTTGGGGGTTAAAAAAATTTATGGGCAAAGAATATCTGGGAATCATTCGCTCTACTTTTTTGATTAACCCAGAAGGTAAAATCGTTTATATTTGGTCAAACGTAAGGGTAAAAAATCATGCAGAAAAAGTCTTGAATCAATTACAGGAATTTATAAATAATGATTGATTATAATTGTTCTAACAGTTATAATAAAAGGAAAAATAAGGGGCTGTGGCTCAGTTGGATAGAGCAAGCGCCTCCTGAAATGTCGGGCATCCTGTACGGAAACGTCAGGTATGAATGTGGTCAAATTCAAGGAAGCCTAAGTCTAGAAATTAGATAGGGTAATCTTGAGCCAAGCTCTACGGCCCTGGTAGAGAAGGTGCAGAGACTGGTTATCAGTGACCCAAGGGAAACAGAGTAAAGGGATTACAAAAACGCTGATAACGTAACGGCCACCACCTACGGATAAGCCATTATCTAGGGTGAAGGAATAGTCCAGAGAGTAGGGAAACCTACACCAATCTGAAGCGCTAGGTCGCCGGTTCAAATCCGGCCAGTCCCGTTGAAAATCGGGGAGAGGAGGAGCAGAGGGTGCAGAGGAAGTAGAGAAGAATGAACTGAATTTAACCTCAACCCTGAACTCCGAACCCTGAACTCCGAACTCACGTTATTCTAAACTTTCTTTTAGCTGCTGTTTAGCCGTTGATAAAGCTTCTGATAGCTTATCGGGGTCTCGGCCTCCCGCTTGGGCTAAATTAGGACGACCACCACCGCCACCACCGCATATTTTAGCAATTTGACCGATAAATTTTCCCGCTTGTAGTTGCTTTTCTTTATTGACTTTTTTACTAAAAGCTGCTACTAAGCTCACTTTTCCTTCTGAGGGAATAGAACCTAAAATAACCGCCCCTTCCCCTAGTTTTTGTTGTAATCTTTCGGCTGCAGTTTGCAAAGCTTTTGCATCCATTTCTCCCATGTCTGATACCAAAAGTTTAAACTCACCAATAGACTCAGCTTCGGTTAATAATTGGTCAGATTTAGCCACAGCCAAGTCTTGTTTAACGGCTTCTAATTCTTTTTGAGTGGTTTTCAGTTCAGCTTGTAAAGAAGTGATGCGATCGCTAATTTCTTCAGGTTTGATTTTAAAGCGATCGCAGAGATCCTTAACCACCGTTTCCCGTACTTTCAAATATTCCAAAACCGCAGGGCCAGCCACCGCTTCAATCCGTCTTACCCCTGAAGAAATACCGCTTTCTGACATAATTTTAAACAGGCCAATTTCAGCCGTATTTTTAACATGAGTTCCCCCACACAATTCCATAGAAACTCCAGGCACGTCGATCACCCGAACGTCTGCCGAATATTTTTCACCAAACATAGCGATCGCTCCTTTTTCTTTCGCCGTTTCTAGGGGCATCACAGCGATTTCTGTATCGTGTGCTTCAGCGATCCAAGTATTAATTAAATCCTCAATTTCTTGTAACTCTTCTGGGGTTACAGCACGAGAACAATTAAAATCAAATCTCAGGCGATCAAATGCAACTAACGATCCTGCTTGAGAAATAGAATCATCAACCACTTTCTTTAACGCTGCTTGTAATAAATGGGTTGCGGTATGATTGGCTTGTACCTGACGACGACAAGCCCGGTCAATGGTTGCATTAACCTTATCGTTAACAGAAACTTGACCCCTTTCTACCCGACCAAAATGAACAAAAATCCCTGATTCTTTCTGTACATCATCCACACGAATCACTAAATTTTCCCCTGTCAAAAATCCGCGATCGCCTATCTGTCCCCCTGACTCTCCGTAGAAGGGAGTCTGATCTAAAACGATTTGAACATCGGTTCCTGCGGCTGCCATCTCAACAGTTTGACCCTCGACCAAAACCGCTTCTACCGTAGCCGTTAATTGTAGATTCGTATAGCCCAAAAATTCCGTCGGATGGATATGTTCAGCCAATTGATCTAAACTACCTTGTACCGTTAAATCAATGGTTTCATGGGCAGCTTTTGACCGTTCTTGTTGCTGTTTCATTTCGGTCTCAAATCCAGCAATATCCACTGTCAAATTACTCTCTTCTGCTATTTCTTGGGTTAGTTCTAATGGGAAGCCAAAAGTATCATATAACGTAAACGCATCTACCCCAGAAATTTGTCCGTTTTCCCCCGTCTTACTAATAATTTCAGCGAGTAATTTTTCTCCTCGTTCTAAGGTTTTTAAGAAAGCCAGTTCTTCTCGTTCTAATTCAGCTTTAATAAACCCTTCCCTTTCTCTCACTTGAGGGTAAGGGGTTTCCGAAAGTTGGATGGCACTTTCTGCTACTTGATTGATAAATTGTCCTTCAATTCCGATTAAGCGGCCGTGACGCACTACCCGACGAATTAAACGCCGTAAAACGTACCCTCGATCTGTATTGGACGCGGTAATTCCATCACTAATCATGTGAACTACCGATCGCACATGATCCCCGATTACTTTTAAAGAAACTTTAGTTTTTTCTGTGGCTTTGTGGTAGTCAATCTTAGCAATGTTAGCCGCCGTTTCAATAATGGGAAAAATGAGATCCGTTTCATAATTATTAGGAACGTTTTGTAAGATTTGGGCCATGCGTTCCAACCCCATTCCGGTGTCAATATTTTTATTTTGTAATGGGGTGAGATTTCCCTCAGCATCTCGGTTATATTCCATAAATACCAAGTTATAGAACTCGATAAAACGGGAATCGTCTTCTAGATCAATATTGTCGTCACCTAATTCGGGATGAAAGTCATAATAGAGTTCTGAACAGGGACCACAAGGACCCGTCGGCCCCGCTTTCCAAAAGTTATCTTTTTCTCCCATTCTTTTAATTCTTTGGGGAGGAACCCCGATCATTTCTTCCCAAAGTTGAAACGCTTCGTCATCCTTTTCAAAGACGCTAACGACGATATTTTCTGGGGGTAATTGATAAACTTGAGTAGATAATTCCCAGGCCCATTTGATCGCTTGTTCTTTGAAGTAGTCCCCAAAGCTGAAATTCCCCAACATTTCAAAGAACGTATGATGTCTAGCAGTACGTCCCACGTTCTCGATATCATTGGTTCTGATACACTTTTGAGACGTAGTCGCGCGAGGAAAGTCTGGCTGCTTTTGACCCAGAAAAATGGGTTTAAACGGAAGCATCCCCGCAATGGTGAGAAGTACGGTAGGGTCTTCAGGAATTAAAGACGCGCTGGGTAAAATGTGGTGATTGTTTTTAGCGTAAAATTGTAAAAAGCGATCGCGTATTTGACTTCCAGTCAGAAAAGGCACGGTGGTGGTCATTATGGTTTTCTCTCGTTTAAGTCCATCTTTCAGTTTAAAATTTATTGCCGACCTTTGACCATTAAGGTAAGTGTGGGAAGGGTGGGGAGTGTGGGGAGTGATAAGGTGATGGGGTGATGGGGTGATGGGGTGATGGGGTGATGGGGTGATGGGGTGATGGGGTGTGGGGTGATGGGGTGATGGGGTGTGGGGGGGAATATCTATCAATGATTTCTCCCAGTCTCCCAGTCTCCCAGTCTCCCAGTCTCCCAGTCTCCCAGTCTCCCAGTCTCCCAGTCTCCCAGTCTCCCAGTCTCCCCCTGCTCCCCCTGCTCCCCCTGCTCCCCCTGCTCCCCCTGCTCCCCC
>JAAUYH010233331.1_pt1 | contig 24381 bp, 19 predicted proteins | sample 7278061 | NCBI WGS metagenome assembly JAAUYH01 (sample SAMN14350203, study PRJNA611818) | marine sediment metagenome | isolation source: surface marine sediment (0.6m) | place: French Polynesia: Moorea | collected 2018-08 | reverse complement strand
TGATGCTCTGGTTGGTTTGGGTGAGTAGTTGTGTGGCGGCGTCGTAGTTGCGTTGGTCTCGAGTCCTCGGGTGTTGGCCTTGGGGGAGGTCACGTCCTCCGTCGGCCCGATACAACTCCCGGGACCTGTTTCTGATCGCATTCTCGATCCGGTCGATCGATGTTTGGTCGCCTTCCATTGCCAGGACGTGGGTGTCTCGGCTGGTTTTCCAGCGTTTCACGTTGCGTAGCCGTCGTTGCCGGTCATAGCGGTCTTGGACTTTGGTGGCCTCTGTGTGGGCCCTGACCCATTCGTCGGCGAGTTTGCGGCCCTGATCGGGCGGTGTCGCCGCCAGCTTGTCGACCAGCTCATCGTTCTCAGCGGCAGCCCCGTCGGTCTTGTCTGATGCGTCGGCGATCACGTCGGCCTGGTCTGTGGATAGTTCGCCGGTCTTCATCTTCTTGGCGATGTTGCGGTTCCTCTTCACCGCTTTGGCCCGCTTCGTGCGTTTCTTGGCCGTGCTCTTCGACGTCTTCTCATCATCCTGCAACAACGACGTCACAGACCGTTCAGACGCCCCGGCTTCCAACCTGGCCGCTAGGAGCTCGGCTTCTTTGGCGTCGAAGATGCCCCGCCCGGCGTTGATCACAGTCAACGCATCAGACACGGGCAACGAGTCGATTGCTCCCCACACGACAGCGAAGGCCAGCTCTTGAACCTCGAGCGCCTCATCGAGCGACGGGATTGGCGAAGGCCCTACTCCAGAACTCATGTATCGAACACTAGTTCGACCCTGTGACAATGGCTCAGGTGACGACCATCGTCGCGACGATCGACTCCGAGAGTTCGACTGTGTCGTCGAAAGCCTCGGATCCGGCCTGCACGAAGACGATGACGTCAGCGACCGCACCACTCATCTGATAGAGGCGGAACCGCTTCTCGTCGCCGAACACGAACGCGCCCCACTTCGGGTGCACGAGGTTGGCCACGCAGTTGCCCAGATAGCACCGGAAGGTGTCGCCGGCACTCACATCGAGGTCGACGTCCCACCACTTCGCCGACCCCGAGGCGGCGTCGATCTGACCCGAATCGGCCACGATCAACTGCGAGGTGTCAGCGAACCAGTCACCGAGATCCTCTGGGAATGGTTCGGTGTTGACCGGTACGATCGGATCGTGCGGCGGGTGAACGCCGATTTCGGTGGCAGGAATGATCCCGACGGGGGCAACGATGACCACCACATCGTTCTGGTCGCCCGACACGTTTGAGCGACCGACCTCGATGAGACCATCACCGTCGAACCAGGTCACCGCTTCGTCGAAGGTGAGCTCGACGGGTATGCCGATGCGGTCTGTGGAGTAGCGGCCGGGGTCGACGACCCAGCCGTTCAGGTTCGAGGTGCCGCCCGCAGCGCCCTCGAGCGGCGTCGCCGGCACGAGCGTCGTCGTAGTTGTCGGACTGCTGGTGGTAGTCGGAGCGGTGGTGGTGGGCGCCGCTGTCGTCGTTGTGGCCTCGGTCGTCGTCGTCTCGACTGTCGTTGCCGGCGAATCGGTCGTCGGCGCCGATGTCGCCACCTCTGCCCCGGTCACCGTCTCCGAGGCCGAGGATCCGCAGGCCCCCGCCACCAGCGCCATGACCACCAACCCGACGAACAAGCTCGAACGAATCATCTCCAACCTCCCCAGTCGGACCTCATTGCCCGGGAGATCGAAGGCATCGTCGAGAATCTGTCGCGGCCCCGACAGATTCCTGACGATCGCGACGATTATGGACTTGTGAGGGCGCCTCGCCGATCGCAATTTCGAAGTGACCAGTCGACGGTCGCCGATGCGCTGCCCCGCGCCGACGAGCTCGGCACGATCTTCGAGGAGAACGTCGACGCCGTCTTCGGATTCGTGCTCGCCCGCTGCGGTTCTCGCCAGCTCGCCGAGGAGGTGTGCTCGGACACCTTCGCCGAGGCCGCCCGTGTCTTCGTCTCCGGTCGAGGCTCCGAGATCACCCGGTCGTGGCTCTTCCATGCGGCCCGCTTGCGCCTAGTCGATCATTGGCGGCGGGCGGAAAGGCACCGAGCCCGCATCGAGAAGTTGACCCGGTCCCGGCCAGCGCTGTCGACCGTCGGCCCCGATGTCGAACCCGGTGATGCCACTCTCGTGGCCGCGCTCGAGCATCTGCCCGAGCGCCAGCGGGCGGCCCTCGTCCTCCGCTACCTCGACGACTACTCGGTCAGCGAGGTCGCCGACGCCCTGGATCTCACATATCAGGCGACCGAATCCCTGCTGGCCCGAGCCCGCCGATCCCTGCACGCCGCCTACGACCGGGAGCGATCATGACGCCCGAAGACCGCACCCGCACCCTGATCCAGAGCCTCGACCAGGTCGAGCGACCGACGGCCCGCGAGCGGAAGCGCATGCGAGATCAGATGTGGTCGGCGGCCGCAGCCGAGCTCGACCAGCGCGACGTCGCCCTCGACCAAGCCGAGATCGTCAGGCTCCGTCCCGACCCGACGAGGCACGGCCGGCTCGCGCTCCTCGGAGCGGCAGCCAGCATTCTTGTCGCCGTCGGGATCTGGTTCGCCTTCGTTCGCGACTCGGAGCCCGGAATCGTCGAACAGACCGACATCCCCGAACAGACGACCACGATCGCTCCCACCACGACGACCACAACCGAGCCACCGACCACGACCGAAGCGACGACCACGACGGCCGCTGTGATCGACGCCGAGACGCAGGCCCTGCTCGACCGCTTCGAGACGACTTTCAACGCCGGCGACGCCGACGCGTTCATCGCCCTGTTCCGGCCCGGCGTGAACCGCGAGGTCATCGTCGACGCCGATCGACGTCTGTACGACTTGGATCTCGTCCGCGATATCTATCTGATCGAGGCCGACCTGAACACCGAGATCACGTTGAACTGCGAACTCAGCAGCGGATCGACGTCGATCGCTTGCGCTCCGACCCGATACGACGATCTGCATCGCATCCTCGGCGTAGCCGGCACGGTTGACAACGACTGGAGATTCCGTTTCGACGAGGACGGGCTGGTCGAGTCGTGGAGTCAGTTCCGCGACAATCGGATTGCTGACGACTACGAGCGGGAGATCTACCGGCCCTTCGACGAGTGGACCCGCGAGAACCACCCCGATGTCGTTCCCCCCAACGGACTCAATCCTGCAGTTGGCGGCGACTGGATCGTCAGCGAACGCGAACTGATCATCGAGATGGTCGCCCTGTTCGCCGAGAGCCGCGGCGTCACGCTGGTCGAAGCCGTCGACGAATCGGACGGCTGAATCAACGTCTAGCCGGCGATCGTGGTGCGGTAGAGGAGCCGGTCGTAGCCGTCGTAGCCGCCGGTGGCTCGATGCAGCACGCTGCGGTTGTCCCACATGACGAGCATGTCGGGCTGCCACTGCTGTCGGTAGACGAACTCAGGCCGTGTCTGCCAGTGATACAGCTCGATCAGCAGGTCTCGGGCTTCGTCGTCGGGCATACCGTCGATGCCGATGATGTAGCCGAAGGCGCTGAAGAGGCCGAGCCGTCCGGTCTCGGGGTGGGCTCTGATGATCGGGTGCAGGTGTGTCTCGGCCGCGGTGTGGTCGGGGCGGATGTCCATGCTCCGGTCGTCGGCATCGCCGTCGCCGTACATGCCATCGGGGGAGTAAGCGGTCGTCGCCGAATGCACCGCCATCCGACCTTCGAGTCGCGACCTCAAGTCGGTGGGCATCTCTTCGAGAGCCATGTGCTGATTGGCGAAGAGGGTGTCGCCGCCGGTCGGTGGGATCGTCACCCCCAACAGACAGGTCCCGGCGGGCGGGGTCGCCTGGAAGCTCCAGTCGCTGTGCCAGTTCTCCGCGAACAGCGGCGACGCCTCGTCGGCCCGACGCTGCACGGCGATGACGTGTTCGCTGTCGGCGATCGGGGCGATGAAGGGATCGTCGCCGAAACCTCCGAAGGCGAGCGTGAATCGCTCCAGATCGGCGATCGTCATCGGCTGATCGGGGAAGGCGAGAACGTGGTGTTCGAGCCACCCGGCCCGGATCTCCCCGGCGAGCTCGGGGGAGAGGGGCTCGGTCAGATCCACTCCCGTGACGGTGGCACCGAGGGGCGCACCCGAGGGTCGGACCTCGAGGCTCATCGGGCCATGTCGTAGAACTCGTCGTTGGGACGCATCGAGGTCAGGTTGGCCAGCCGGTTCGACATGGCGAAGAAGGCAGCGATGGCGCCGATGTCCCAGATCTCGTCGTCGGTGAAGCCCTTGGCGCGCATGTCGTCGATCTTCTCGTCGCTGATCGACGCCGAATCGCCGGCCACGAGGAGGCCGAAGTCGACGATGGCCCGCTCCCGCTCGGAGAGATCGGCCTTCCACGGGTTGATCGCCAGCTGATCGGCGATCAGCGGGTTCTTGGCCCGGATGCGCAGGATCGCACCGTGGGCGACGACGCAGTAGAGGCAGCTGTTGATGGCGCTGGTGGCCACGACGATCATCTCCCGCTCGGCCTTGCTGAGCCCTTCGGTCTTGTCCATGAGCGCGTCGTGGGCGGCGAAGAACGCTCGGAACTCATCGGGCCGGTGGGCGAGGGCGAGGAACACGTTGGGAACGAACCCGGACTTTTCCTGAACCGTCTCGATCATCAGGCGGATGTCGTCGGGTAGTTCGGACAGGTCGGGGACGGGAAAGCGGGAGATGGGGTGGTCGGACATTCCCCGAGCCTACGTTCCCGGCCGTGAGCGGGCCGAAGCACGACTACGGTGCCATCCATGCCTCTCGACGAGTTTCGAGCAGCGAACCTGGCCAACTGGAACGAGCGGGTCGCGGGCCACATGGCCCCGGACGGATACGGGGTCGACCGGTTCGTCGACGATCCCGATGCCATCACCGATGTCGTGCGCTTCGACCACGAGGTTCTGGGGGACGTGACCGCCAAGACCCTGTTGCACTCCCAGTGCCACATCGGAACCGACACGTTGTCGTGGGCGAAGCTCGGCGCCCGCGTCACGGGCCTCGACTTCTCCCCGCAGGCCATCGCTGCTGCCCGGAGCATCGCCGACCGGCTGGGCGTCGACGCCAGATTCGTCGAGACCGAGCTCTACCAGGCTCCGAAGCACATCGACGGCCAGTTCGACATCGTCTATACCGGCGTTGGCGCACTCAACTGGCTGCCCGATATCGCCCAGTGGGGCCGCATCATGGCCGGCTTCGTCAAGCCGGGAGGACGGTTCTACATTCGCGAGGGGCACCCGATGATGAACGCCCTCGACGACGAGCGGACCGATCGCGAGCTGGTCGTCGGATATCGCTACTTCGACAACGGAGAGCCGCAACACTGGGTGAACACCGAGAGCTACCTCGGGTCGGCGCAGCTCGAGAGCTCGGACATCTACGAATGGCCGCATCCGATCTCGGACGTCGTCAATTCGCTCATCGGAGCCGGCCTGGTGATCGAGCGCATGGACGAGCTGAAGCACCTCGATTGGCGCTTCTTTCACTTCATGGAAGAGGTAGACGGCGTGTTCGTGATGCCGGAGGATCTGCGAGAGAGGGTGCCGCTCCAGTACTCGATCCTGGCCCGCAAGCCCGAATGAACCGGGAGCGGCTGTGCCCCGCTCAGCTCGGGGCGAAAATCCAGACGTCGTTGTCGACCCGCAGGTAGTTCTCGGGGTCGGCGAAGTCGAAGGTCTCGCGGTCTCCGCCGAACGTGAGCAGCACGGGACCGGCGGGGCCCTCGACGACCACCGAGTCGAAGTCGTATCGCATCTGCTCGGGTAGCTCGGCATCCCACGGGATGGCGTCCAGCTCGCTCCAATCGGCGCCGTCGGCGCTGGTCCAGATGTCGACCGGGTTCTCAACGAGCCCGAAGCCGCCGAAGCAGACGAACTGATCTTCGAGAAGCTCGCACACGTGACCTGGCCGCGGACTCCAACCGGCGCTCGGCGTGACCAGTTCCCAAGTGGCGCCGTCAGTGGTGCGCCATACGTCGTTGAAGTACGGCGGCTCACAATCCGGCAACGGAGTGCACGTGAAGCCGTCCTCTCCACCGAACAGATACAGCCAGTCGCCGCTGGCCACGACGAAGCCCCCGGCGCGGGGTTCCCAGGGCGCCGCCTCGTTCATCTGCTCCCACTCCGAGCCGTCGGTACTGCGCCACACGTCGTTGAAGTAGATGCGAGCCGGTCCCCCCTCACCGATGATCGACGAGTCGTCGTTCTGAGAGCCCCCCATCACGTAGATGTGGTCGCCCAGAACCGCAGCGCTCAGCCCGGCCCGACCGGCCCATGGAGCCTCCGCTGTCATCTGTTCCCACTGCACGCCGTCGGGGCTGCGCCAAACGTCATTGAAGAACTCCGAGGTGGGGAAGAACTCCGGGCATGGCTCGTCGGGATCGAAGGGGATGCCCGGCGGGGGCTCGAGACCCTGCTCGAGCAGTGCACAGAAGGGGTTGGGCTCCAGCCCATAGTCCTGGCCGCCGATGACGTAGACGTATCCGTCCTTCGTCGTCGCCTGGAAGTAGGCCCGGGGCGACCAGTGGTCGGTGCTGTCGGTCAGGAGCTCCCAGCTCACCCCCAGGTCGTCGCTCGCCCATACGTCGGCCCAGATCTGACTGTCGCCGGGGATTGTCGATTGATTGGGTGTTCGCCCGCCAAGCACGAGGATCCGTTCGTCCAACTCGACCGCTCTGAGCCCGGCCCGTTTCGACCACGGCGCCCCGGCCGTCTGCCGAGTCCACAGGTAGCCCTGGAGTGGGTCGAGGTCCTCGAGAGCAGTTGTCGTGGTCGACTCGGCTGAGTCGGCGCCGTCTGTCGTCGTCGGTGAGTCGGCGACGGTCGACGAAGTCGTGGTCTCGGTCTCAGAGCTCGGCGGAGAGCCCGATGACGTGTCGTCCGTCGAGCCGCATGCTGCTGCGACGAGCAGCGGTGCGACCAATAGCCAGATCCTGCACATGAAGTGAGAGTACGCCTGAGGTATCTCACTTTGCGAAGTCTCTCCTTCCTCCATGCGTCGATCGAGGCGAAGCAAGGAGGCGGTCTAGGGTCGAGGGGATATCGGGTCGGAGGAGATGTCGGTGAGTGATACGGGTAGTCCGGGGCGGATAGTGGAGATCGCCATCGGCGACGAGCCCGAGTCGTGGGAGGCCGCCGGGTTCTCCCTTGCCGACGATGCCGCCGACGTCGGCGGCGTGACACTTCGGTTCATCGGGTCCGACGGCCACCGAGGCATCGTCGGTTGGCGCCTCGACGGCATCGACGACGATCTCGACGGACTGCCGACGGTTGCGGCCGGACCAACACCGGCCAACGGTGAGCACCCCAACGCGGTCACCTCGCTGGACCACGTCGTGGCGGGGTCGCCTGATCTCGGCCGCACCACGATGACGTTCAGTGAGCAACGCATCGAGCTCCGCCACACCCGCGACTTCGAGCGCGAAGGGGTGGCGAGGCAGCAGCGGTTCTTCTGGTTCGGGTCCGTGATCCTCGAGCTGATCGGGCGGGCCGAACCCAGGGCCGATGCCGAAGGCCCGGCCACCTTCTGGGGGCTCGCATTCACCTCCGAAGACATCGACCGGACCTGCGAGGTGTTGGGTGACGCGACGTCGGCTCATCGAGCGGCCATTCAGCCCAGCCGGCGAATCTCGACCCTACGGAGCGACGAGCTCGGTATCTCGATCCCGGTCGCATTCATGTCGCCCCACGTGAAGGCCGCGCCCGCTAACGGCACGTGATCGGCGTGTGAACGCTGTGATAACTGGAAGCCACTTCTTTGCGGCTCATGCTTCAATGAGATCAAGCCGGTGAACCGAGGGCGGAGTCCCAATTCACCATCGGCGGAGAGATATGACTCTGAGACAGTTCTTCTTCTGGTACGCAGTCCGGGTACGGCGGCTGGCGACGAGGCGGCAGGCCGCCAAGGCGCGGCCGAAGCGGGCCGTGGCCGCGCTCGCTGCCTAGGCGGCGAGCGCTGGTCTCGCCCTATCCGATGGTCTGGGTGTCGACCACCTTCGAGAGGCGTCCGCTTTCGAGGTCGTAGACGTGCCCCGACACCTTCAGCTCGCGGGGAAGCATCGGGTTGTTGCGGAGCCGAGCGATGTCGGTGTTCAGTGAGTCGGTCAGGTCGGCAATGGCGTATGTGTCGACCACGTCACTCGTACCGAAGCGCTCGGTGACCTTTGCGGCCACACCCGGATCGGCGAAGCGGGCCATGCCGCACTTGGTGTGCTGGATGATCGTCAATTCGAGCGATGGGGTCGCCCCCGACGCCATGGCCATGAGCGTCCAGAGGATCGTGACCTCGAGGGCGACCGTGTCGGTGACTCGGCCGCCGACGTTTCGCAGCACGAGAGCTTCCCCCAACTCGACCCCGGCGTAGGCGGCCGGGTCGACCCGGGCATCGACGCAGGTGAGGATCAGCGTCGAGAGCCCAGGTTTGATCGGCAGGTCGGCCTTGTCGAACGTGGCGGCGAACGACTCGTTGCGTTCGTAGAGCAGGTCGATATCCGACATCTTGATCCCCCTCGGTTGGTGACCGGAGCCTAGGCCGCGTCTCGAAGGCGGGTGACCTTGGCCTCTACGGCCTAAGGCCGCCACCGACTTGCGTTGTCGATGAACGCAAGAAACCGGAGGTGGGATATGGCCGACCGCAGTGACGACTGGTCCTTCGACATGAGCAAGATCAACCCGGGCTGCCTGTTCGCCGGCGGCCTCGGTATCGGAGCGCTGGCGGCCGGTGGCGTCGCCGTCTTCGCGGCCCTGGCCGCCGCCGCTCTTCTGATCGGACCGTTCTTCTTCTGGCTTTCGTGGAACGTCATGGATCTGGGCGAGGCCGTTGGCATCGGCGAGCTGGGATTCTGGGCGATCGTGCTCGCCACCGTGTTCCTCGTCGTCGACTGGTTCGGCAAGACCGTCATCGCCGCCATCGTCATGCTCTTCGATCCCGGTTGGTACCAGGCCGAGGCGACCCTCCAATGGCCCGATCCCAGCTTCAAGCACTTCGTGGCGGTGGCGATCCTGGCGGCGCTGGCGTCGTTCCCGCACGCCAAGCACTCGAGCAGCTCGGGCTAACCCTCCGCTTCCCGCAGAGCTGCCCACTCGGCGTCGATGTCGGCGAAGACCTGCTCGATGGTCCGCTCGCCGTCGGCCCAGTCGACCATGCCCCGCCAGAAGGCGCCGGGCTCGGTTCCTTCGAACATCCCGATTGCGTCCGGCATGAGGTCGGATGCGTCGAGTCTGAAGTCATCAGCGGTGACAGCGTTGCGGACGAGTTGCGAGAGCCGGATCTTGACGTCGGCGGCGGGCTGCAGTGATGGCGCACTCGAGACGGCGATGCGATATGCAACGTTGTTGAATCGGCGGTTGGCCGAGACGAAGTTCGACTCCGGATCTCGGGCCCACTCCGAGCCCCACTGATCCGATGCCATCACTCGCATCAACGCCCGCACCTCGGGGCGGTCGACGACGGCAGCTGCAAACACTGTGTTCCCGACGACCGGAGGCGCCTCGCCGGCTTTCCGGGGCGGCAGATGGAAGAAGTCGACGTCGGTCCCGATGGCCGTATTGTTCGGCAACTCTCTGAGACCAAAGGACCCGCTCATCGACAGCCAGCAGTCGAGGCGCCGCTCACCGCCGGGGCGAAACCCGGTTTCGAGCATCCGGAAGAGGCCGTCGCCCGAATATGTCGAGCTGATCGACTCGGGGCCTCCGTCCGTGAAACCGGACGTGAACAGCAGCTCGTCGGCGAGCGTCGCCGCCTCGATCACGTCCGGGTGGCTGAAGGGTACGCGGCCCTGATACCAGTCGTCATAGGTCTCGGTCCCCGCCGTGCGCAGCACTAGGGATTCGATCAAGTCGGTCCCGGGCCAGCCACTTGCGTCCACAAGCGATGTCGGGCCGTCATCGAAGGTGACGGCCTCACCGCGGAAGCCCCAACACCATGGTGTTCGACCGTCGGCCAGGATCTGCTCGGACAGTTCGATCAGCTCGTCCCACGTGCTCGGGACTTCATAGCCGGCCGCTTCGAAGGACGCTCTCGGATAGAAGACGAGACCCTTCGGAACCGCGAGCATGGGGAGCGCCCGAATCGAGGCCGGCTCGGCCGATCCGGGTCTCTCGAGCGTGGCGGCCTCGAGAAGATGACTGCTGAAATCGGTACGCAACCTGTCGACGTCGACCACCCGCTCGAGGTCGAGGGCATTCACTTGGACGTCGAGGTCTGAGGAGTCGATCACGACGATGTCCGGTCGATCGACAGTCAGCTCGGCTCCGAAAGGGGCGTCCTCGAAGGCGCCGACGACATCCACCTCGATCCCGGTCGCCTGGGTGAATCGATCGAGCTCGGCGAGGAAGCCGGGTTGGAAGCGCAACCCCTTCGCCTCGAACCTGATTCTCGTGCCGGCCAGAGTGCCCACGGGATTGACGACGTCGTAGAAGCCGCCTACTCGCACGTCGCGCGTGTACGACTCCTCGCCGAAGCGCAGTGGCAGGTCATCGTCGAGCACGAGACGGTCGGGGCAGGGCCCGGACAGATGCTCTCGACACTCGTCGTCGCTGAGCCGGCGGTCGATCGTTCGTTCGGCGAAGGCCACCAACTCGGCCGGCGGGTATACGTACACTCCTGACAAGCCGCGAGGGCCGGAACGCACGGCGGTCTCGGTGTTCTCGTCGACATCGAACTGCACTCCCAGCTCGTGCAGGGCCCAGTGAACCGAGTCGACAGCGGCTTCGGTCGCGTACCCGAGATCGGCGGTGGCATGGACGGCTTCGATCGCCAGCAACAGTGAAAGCTCGGGGTCGGACGGGAGAAGTTGATCCGCTTCGGTCACGAGTGCGGCGGCGTCGACGAGCGACTGGCTCTCGGCGCGAGCATCCTCGGCTGATTGCCGGGCGAGCTCGGCTGACTCCCGCTCGGACTCGGCGGTTTCTCGGGCGGCATCGGCGGCCACGCTCTCGGCCTCGGCGGTCTGGCGGGCGTCGTCGGCCGACCGCCACTGCCAGATGCCGAAGGCGGCCAGGGCGGCCACGAAGAACCCGGCGACCGTTGCGATCGTGAGCTGTCGCGATCGGTGGTGCGCCTCGGCCTCGGCTTCAGCCGCCCGTTGCTCCCGATCGCGTTCTTCGGACAACGCCCGTTCGCGCTCGCCGACGCTGGCGTCGAGAAACGCCTGCTCGTTCTGCCCGAGAGGCAGATCCGTGGTCCTCGCCCAACCATGGAGCTGGTCGAGCCGTCCGCCCCGGAGCAGGTACTCGTCGGAATGCTCGGCGTCGCGCCATTCCTCGAGAGCCTGGGCCAAGCGTCGCTGGTTGCGGACGTCGTGGCGGGCGCCGTCGATCCAACGGCGCAACCTAGTCCACTCAGACAGCAGGGCCTCGTGGGAAATCTCGACGGTCGGCCCCCGGCTGACCGGGTCGCGGTCGAAGCTCAGCAGGCGGTGACGACCGTAGGTGCCGATCACGCCTTCGAGAACACTCTTGTCGACGGCCAGATCGTCCAGCTCTCGCCGGAGTACTCGTCGACGCGTGTCCTCGGTGCCCTCGCCGAGCGTCACGAGGCGCAAGAACACCTGGCGCACCGTGTCGTTGGCATCAGCGCCGAGGTTGGCCAGCAGCCCCTCGGCCCGCTCGACGAGCGCGCCCGATACCCCGCCCAGCTCGCGATAGGCGGCCGAGGTGATGCGGGCGCCGGCGCGGTTCTCGAACAGCTCGGTCAGGGCGTACTGGAGCAGCGGGAGCGCGCCGGCCCGGTCGACAACGTCGCGGACGAGCTCGGCGACCAGTGCCGGCTCGAAGCTCACCCCCAGCGGCTCGACCGGGCCGGTGATCGCCCGTTCCAGCTCTTCGGGGCTCATCGGGGTTATGACCTCGGTGCCCTCCCGCAGCAGGTTCCCGAGTCCCCGGTGCCGCAATGGGCGGTCGTAGAAGTCGGCGCGAAGGGTGACGACGACCCGAAGACGGCTGTGTTCGGAGGTGATGGCGGCGACGATTGCGTCGAGGAACTGATTCGCGATCTCCTCGTTGACCTGGGTGAAGAGCTCCTCGAACTGGTCGATGACCAACAGCAGCTGCGAGCCATCGTCGGGAAGGATCCGGTCGAGCGTCTGCCCGAGTCCGTTCTCGGAGTTCAGGATCATCTCGAGGAGGAGCAGGGGCGGGTCGACGGCGATGCTGCGCAGGGCTTCGGAGAGGGCCTCGAAGGGATGAGGAGCCGGTGTCATCTCGACGGCGAACCATGAGCTCGACTGGGTCACGGCGCCGCTTCGGACGGCGGGAAGCAGCCCGGCCCTCACCACGCTCGACTTGCCGCTGCCGCTCGGACCCACGACCGCCACGAAGCGACCGCGAGAGTTGCGTTCGCCGAGGCGAGCGACCAGCCGATCGACGAGCCGCTCGCGGCCGTGGAAGTCGTCGGCGTCGCCGGAGTCGAACGACCGGAGGCCCTTGTAGGGGTTCTCGAGCTCCCGATCGTCGACAATGGTCGGCGCGCCGTCGCCGAGGAGCGCTTCGCGGAGATCACGGACGAAGGCGCCGACATCCGCGTAGCGTTCGGCGGATTCGGTCGCTGTGGCCCGATCGATCACGCGCATGGCGATCGGTGGCAGTGCCCCCCGGATCTGTTCGATGTCGCCCGTCAGCCCGGTAAGCGCCTGGGCGATCACAACTCCGAGGCTGTACACGTCGGATTGCTCGGTCGCCGTGTGCTCGGTGAGCTGTTCGGGCGCGGCGAACGGCGGCAACAGCGTCGACGGCGCGACCGGTCCGTCGTCATCGCTGTTCTTGCCGACGGCTATTCCGAAGTCGGACAGATACGCGTTGCCGGCGGCGTCTATGAGGATGTTGTCGGGCTTGATGTCGCGATGCACGACGTGTGATCGGTGCGCTGTTCGCAGGGCGCTGCCGAGCTGATCGGCCACTCGAGTGGCCTGATCAGCGCTCAGCGCCGTCTGTTCGATCACGCTGGTCAGATTCCCGCCGGTCATCAGCCGCATGACGAGGTAGGCGGCGTCGGGCTCGCGCCAGTAGTCGTACAGCGGGACGATGTGAGGATGCTCGAGGCGGGCGACGGTCTGCGCCTCGGCTTCGAAACGCCGGATGAACTCCGGATCGTTCGCGAACTCGGGCCGAATCACCTTGATCGCGACCTCGCGGCCGACCGCCGGCTGGTAGGCGCGGTAGGCCTCGCCGAACGCACCCTCGCCGATCTTCTCCCGCAGCTCGTAGCCCCGCACGGCGAGGCCGGGAGCGGCCCCGGGGAGGACAGCACCTCCGCTGGCCTCGAGGGACTCGTCGCCGACCACGATTCGCTCCTCGAGGGCCCGAAGCCGGGCGGAAGGCTCGATGCCGAGCTCGGTGCTCAACCTGTCGCGCAGGTGTTGGTACGCCCGCAACGCATCGGCCTGACGGCCGCTTCGGTACAGAGCCGTCATCAACTGCCCGGTCGTCCACTCCCTCAAGGGGTTCTGGCGGACGAGCGTCTCGAGCTCCGATACGAGCTGGCGGCTCATGCCCCGGGCCAGGTCGGCATCGATACGGGCCTCGACCGCCTCCAGTCGGAGCTCCTCCAGCCGAGCGATCTCCTGTTGGGCGAACACGTTGTAGGTGAAGTCCTCGAACGCTCGCCCTCGCCACAGGGCCAGGGCCTCGCCGAGCACCAGCGACGCGGCATCCGGGTCTCGGTCGGCCAGGGCCCGGCCTTCGGCGACGAGCGCCTCGAAGCGCAGACTGTCCACGTCGTTCCGGTCGACCTCGATGAGGTAGCCGGGGGAGCGGGTGAGGAGAATCGTGCCCTCGGATCGCTTCTCCCGATCGGGCTCGAGGGCCTTGCGCAGACCCGAAACGTATACCCACAGGGAGCTCTGCTTGTCCGGGCCGCCGTCCTCGGCCCACAGGCCGTCGATGAGGCGATCGGTCGAGAACACCGTGTTCGGCTCGGTTAGGAGCATCGCGAGCAGCGACCGCTGCAGGTGCGCGCCCAATTCGATCGGCTCGCCGTCCCGCAGGACCTCCAGCTTTCCGAGAACTCGGTACTCCAAGATCCCTCCCGGCCGGGTCAACACTTGCCCATCCCGGCCCGGACGACAATCTGATGCGAATAGCGAAGCTCGTCACGACGATCGGGCATGCGCAGAGGATGACGAAGAGCACTTGGGTTTCGCTTAAGCCCCCCGGAGACCCTGTGGATGAATGGCTGACCGGCGCCCGCTCAGGTCTTGCGGTGACGGCTCCACTGGAGGAACCGGTTGCGATCCCACGTGTTGATGACGAGGTCCTTCGGCGCCCATCCGCGCTGGGCTGTGCGCACGCCGTACTCCATGCGGCCGAGCTCGGATACGTGGTGGCTGTCGGTGTTGATCACCAGCTTCACCTCTTGGTCTACCGCCTTGCGGACCACGTCGCTGGCGGCGTCGAGCCGGTCGAGGGCGCCATTGATCTCGAGGGCCACGTCGTAATCGACGAGGGCATCGATCAGGACGTCGATGTCGAGCTCGATGCCCGGCCGGCGGCCGATGTAGCGGCCGGTGAGGTGGCCGATCGAGTTCACGGTCGGATCGGCGATGGCGGCGACCAGGCGGTCGGTCTGCTTCACCACCGTCTGGTCGAAATGGGAGTGCACCGAGGCGACGGTGTAATCGAACAGCGCCCGGAAGTCGGCGTCGTAGTCGAGGCCGCCGTCGCCACCGATGTTGAGCTCGCAGCCCCACAGGATCGTCATGTCGGGGTAAGCCGCCGCCACTTCTGAGATGTGCTCCCGGTGCTCGAGCATCTCTTCGGCGGTCGATCCATTGATCGCCAGGTCCACACCGTGGTCAGTGATGGCCAAGTACTCGTAGCCCTGGGCGGCTGCGACCGCGACCATGTCCTCCACCGAGCTGCGCCCGTCGCCCGAGCGGTCGGTGTGGTAGTGCAAGTCGCCCCGGATGTGGTCCCGCTCGATCAGATCGGGCATCCCGTCGCCGCCGGCCGCTTCGACCTCGCCGGTCGACTCCCGCATCGGCGGGGGTACGAATTCCATGTCGAGGGCAGCGTAGATATCGACTTCGGAGCGGCTGGCCAGAACCGGGCGATCGGCGGCGTCGAGGTCCTCGTCGCTCGCATCCATGAGTCCGTACTCGTTGAGCAGCATGTTCCGCTCGATGGCCCGTTGGCGCAGGGCGATGTTGTGGGCTTTGGAACCGGTGAAGTACAGCACGGCGGCGCCGAACTGCTCCGGGGCCACGACCCTCACGTCGACTTGGAGCCCGGCGCTGGTGAGAAACGACGTCTTGGTGTCGCCGCCGAGGATCACCTCGGCCGCCTCCGGGTGGCCGGTGACGGCTTCCATGACGGCGGCCGGGTCGGTCGACGCGACCGTGATGTCGATGTCGCCGATCGTCTCAGCCATGCGGCGCAGGCTCCCGCAGAACGCGGCGTCGACGGTCGCAGGAAGTGCCTTCAGGCTCTCCACGAGGCGTTCGGCCACTGGAAGGGCCTCGGCGATCGGCGTGCGCCGGTCCTTGCCTGTCAGCCCGAGCCGGTCGATCGCCTTGGCGATCTTGCCCTCGCTCGTCGCCCCCAGACCCGGCAGGGCCCGCAGCTTCTCGTCGGCGATCGCCTGCCGGAGCTGGTCGACGTTCTCGATGCCGAGGTGGTCGCGGACGAGAAGAAGCGTCTTGGGACCCATGCCCGGTATGCGGCCCATCTCGACGAACTCGGGCGGATACAGGGTCCGCAGCGCCTCGAGCTTCTCTACCGATCCCGTCTCGACCAGTTCCCGGATCTTGCTGGCGGTCGCCTTGCCGACGCCGCTTATCTTCGTGAGCTCGGTGGCCGTGAGGCTGGCGATGTCGCGGCCGTCGGCCTCGAGCCCCAGAGCCGCCGTCTCGTAGGCCCGGGCCTTGAACGCCTGCTTGCTGCCCTCGTCGATGGCCGTGAGCGTCGTCAGCTCGTGCAGCATGGCGAGTACGTCGCGGGTGGTGGTCACGTCGGGCCTCCCTGCGGCTCTGCATAGCTGATGGCGCTGAAGCGGTGCCACATCGCGACCACGAGCAGGGCCGATCCGACGAACGCGAACCAGAAGGGGCCGAGCACTCCCCAGCGGGTTGCGATCGCGGCGCCGATGACACCCCCCACTGCCAGGCCGCCGAAGACGCCGAGCATGTAGACGCTGCCCACCCGACCCTGGAGCTGATCGGGAACCGCCCGCTGTCGGATCGAGGTGGCGGTGGTGCCCCACACCGACGTGTGAATCCCGAACACGAACATGATGATCCCGGCCAGCCACGCCGCCGTCGTGAGCGCCAGCGCCAGATGGAACAAGGTCTCGGTGATCAGCCCGGCTCTCATCAGCTGGGCGGCGCCGAATCGCTGCTCCAGAGGGCCGTAGGCCATGGCGCCGACGATTCCACCCACCGCACTGGCGGCCAGCAAAAGGCCGAATCCCAGCTCTCCGGTGCCGAGGCGTTCGAGGGAGTACAGCACGAGGAGCGGCCACATGGCCCCGAAGGTGATGTTGAAGAGGACAACGGTGAGCGTGAGCGTCCGCACCGGCGGGTGATTCCAGAGCCACCGAAACCCCTCGATCACGTCTCGGCGGGCGGAACCGGGTGGCGACGTCTCGACTGGTCGTAGGCGGATCCGCCCCAACAGCACGGCGCCGAACGCGACGATCACCGCTTCGGCCACGAACGGTACGGCCAACCCGACCGCGAACATGGCGGCCCCGAGCGGAGGCCCGGCCAGTTCGTTGATCGCCCGGCGCCCGAAGGAGAGGCGAGCGTTCCCGATACCGAGATCGGCGCGGTCGACGATTGTCGGAAGCAGGGTGGCTGCCGTCGTGTCGACGAACACCTCGGTCGTGCCGAAAGCGAACAGCGCTAGGAGAGCGATCGTGACATCGACCCGATCGACGGCGATCATGCCGACGAGCACGGCGGCGACGATCGCTCGCGTGGTAGCCGCCCCCACCGCCAGACGCCGGCGATCGATCCGGTCGGCCGCAACCCCTGCCGGCAGGCCGAACAGCAGCCACGGCAGTCGCTGGACGAGGGTGGCGAGGGCGACGACACCGGCGTCGCGTGTCTGGGAGGCGACGAGAAGAGGACCGGCGGCGATGGCGATCCCGTCGGCCAGGTTCGTCACCCACTGCGAGGCCAGCAGCCAGCGGAAGCTCGACCCCATGCGAGGCGGCGCGATGGAATCGGCGAGGCGCCGCAACATGGTCGAACCGTAGCCCTCCCGGTGCTGTTCGAGGGCTCGATGGGGCGATCGCCGCCGGCCCCGGCGACGCCGCGTCCGGTGGAAGTGACGCGGACTACTCCGGGGCTCTAGCGTCGGGGCATGGTCACGCAACTCGTCACCGGAGATTCGATGCCGCCGGTCCTGGCGGCCGACCTCGAGAGCGGCGAGCGCACCGACCTCACCGCCGTCGGTCGGGGGTATTGGACTGCGATATTGCTCTACCGGGGCGACTGGTGACCGTACTGCCGTCAACAGTTGGTTGACTTTGCAGTTCATGGCGGGCCACTACGAGACCTCGGCGTGCGCGTACTCGCGGCGTCGGTCGATCCGATCGACAATGTGGCCGAGCTCCGAGCGGGCCTGCACGTCGGCTACCGGATGTACGGCGAGGTCGATGCCCGCAAGATAGCCACCACGACCGGAGCTCACATCCATGAAGGTGACGACGGTCGGGTCTACACCCATGCGACCGGATTCCTGCTCGATCCGGAGGGGATCGTAGTGAACGCCGTCTACTCCACCGGTCCGATCGGACGGTTCTGGGCCACCGAGGTCCTGCGGAAGGTCCGGTTCGAGATCGACCGACGAGGCTGATCGACTCGCCTCCAGTGCTTTGCGATCGTGTGACGATTCGGACTACTTTGAGTGATTCCCTGACCACTAGCGGGAGTACGAGTGGCATCCGAGTCATCCCGAGGCGTCCAACCCCCTCCATCTGGATATGAGGGCCGGCCCCAGGAGGACGAGATCGCGGCTCGGCTCGAACAGCTCGAGGCGGAAACGGCGGAGGTGCGCCGGCAGATTTCGCGTCTCGAACCCGAAACTCCGGCAGGGGTTCGTCCGATGGAACGCAGACGGATAGAAAGGGATCTCCCGGCGCGAACGATGGAACCGATGCAACCCGAACCCGAACAGGCCGAAGATCGCGACGAATCCTCGTCCGACGTCCTCTCGCATATGACGCGCCCCGAGCTCGAAGTTCGCCTTCGGGCGCTCGAAGGGGAGCTCGACGAGACCAGGCGCAGGGCCACGAAGCTCGAACGACGCCGCAGCGAGGATGCGTCGCTCAAGCCGTACCAGGTCGAGCTGCTGAAGCTCCAGCAGCACCTCGAGGACAACCAGCGGCGCATGATCGTCGTCTTCGAAGGCCGTGACGCGTCGGGCAAGGGGGGTTCGATCCGCCGGATCACCCGTTACATGAACTCGAAGCACTACCGGGTGGTGGCGCTCGGCAAGCCCACCGAGGACCAGCGCACCAGCTGGTACCTGCAGCGCTACGTAGAGCAGTTCCCTCGGGGCGGCGAGATGGTGCTGTTCGATCGCAGTTGGTACAACCGGGCCATGGTCGAGCCCGTCTTCGGGTTCTGCACCGACAAGGAGTACAAGGACTTCCTCCGGGGCGTCGTCGGTTTCGAGAAGGACCTGGTGCGGCAGGGCACCGTGCTCGTGAAGCTCTACTTCTCCGTGTCCAAGAAGGAGCAGCTCCGGCGCTTCGAGCGGCGCCGCGACGACCCGTTGCGCCAATGGAAGCTGAGCGAGATCGACCTCCAGGCCCAGGACTACTGGGACGCGTTCACCGAGATGAAGTACGAGATGCTGCGCAAGACGCACACGCCGGCCACGCCGTGGACCGTCATCAGGTCCGAGAACAAGCATCGGGCCCGGTTGAACGCGATGCGCGTGATCCTCGATTCGGTCGACTACGCGGGCCGCAGCAAGGACATCGACTTCGTGCCCGACCCCGACGTAGTCGTGTCGGGAGCCCATGAGGTCGATCTCATGGACGCCGACCGCGTCCGCAAGGGGCGCTTCCGCCAGTAGAGGCTCCCACCGGCCGCCGCGCCTGGGCGGCGGGGCAGAAGTAGGGTTCGGGCATGGCTATGCACTACGCGCCCTTCGGCCGGACCGGGCACCAGAGCAGCCGAATCATCTTCGGCGCAGCCGGGCTCTGGAGCCGCGACTGGGGCCAGGAGTGGGCGACCGCCCTTCTTGACCAGCTCCTCGCAGCCGGCGTCAACCACATCGACACGGCCGCCAGCTACGGGGACAGTGAGCTGCTCCTGGCGCCCTGGCTTCGAGACCACCGACACGAAGTGTTTCTCGCCACCAAGACGGGGGAGCGCGCTGGCGACGCCGCCCGAGCCGAGCTGGAACTGTCGCTCGAGCGCCTCGGGGTGGATTCGGTCGACCTGGTCCAGCTCCACAACCTGGTCGAGAACGAGGAGTGGGAGCAGGCCCATGCTCCGGGCGGTGTTCTGGAGGCCATGGAGCAGGCTCGCACCGAGGGCCTTGTGAACCACATCGGAGTGACCGGCCACGGCACCCGGATCGCAGGCATGCACCGGCGCAGCCTCGACGCCCACGACTACGACTCGGTGCTGCTTCCCTACAACGCCCCCCTTCTGGGCGACCCCGACTACCGAGCCGACGTCGACGCTCTGCTCGCTGTGTGCGCCGAGCGCGACGTTGCCGTTCAGACGATCAAATCGATCGCCCGGCGGCGCTGGCCGGAGTCGGGTGAGCGCGATGTCGACGAACCCCGTAGCTGGTACCAGCCGCTGCGGGACAGCGGGGCCATCGAGCGGGCCATGCAGTTCGTCCTCGCCGACGACCGGCTGTTCCTCAATACATCGAGCGACACCCGGCTCATGACCGAGATGCTGGCGGCAGCGTCATCGCTGTTCGCCGGCGATCAAGTCGAACCGGCCGACGTCGATGCTCTCGCGGCCGACGCCCAACGCTACGAGATGACTCCGCTCTTCGACGGCGAGGCACTGGAGCGCATCTAGCCGGTGCCCTTCAACACGGTCACGTTCGGCGTCTTCCTGCCGATCGTCCTGCTCGTCTACTGGACGGTGCCGGCCCGCCTTCGCAACGCCGTGCTGTTGGTCTCGTCCTACGTGTTCTACGGCTGGTGGGACTGGCGTTTCCTGTCGCTGCTTCTGATCTCGACCGTGGTCGACTTCACGGTCGGCCGGCTGATGGAGCGGACGCTCCGCGACGAGCACCGGCTGCGGCTGCTGCTCGTCAGTGTGGCGGTCAACCTCGGCATTCTCGGCATCTTCAAGTACCTGGAGTTCTTCGCCGACAGCACCGTGCGTCTGTTCGACAGCCTGGGCCTGGAGGCCGACTCGGTCACGCTCGACATCGTCTTGCCGGTCGGCATCAGCTTCTACACGTTCCAGACGATCTCCTACAGCTTCGACGTCTACCGGAGGCGTATCGCCCCGACCCACAACCCCGTCGACTTCGCCTGTTACGTCGCCTACTTCCCCCAGCTGGTAGCCGGCCCGATCGAGCGGGCGCAGCGACTGCTGCCGCAGATGGTCGACCACGATCGCCCATTCCCTGGTCCGGAGGAGAGGATCGTCGCCGCTCGGATGATCCTGATGGGCCTGGCCAAGAAGGTGGTGTTGGCCGACGGCGTCGCTCCGATCGTCAACGACGCCTTCGCCGGCTCAGGCACTGCGTCGTGGGTCACCCTGGTCGCCGGCGTCGTCGGCTTCGCCATCCAGATCTACGGCGACTTCTCCGGCTACACCGACATCGCCCGAGGCGTTTCGAAGTTGCTCGGCATCGAGCTCGTCGTCAACTTCCGGGAGCCGTACCTGTCGCGCAACATCACCGAGTTCTGGCGGCGCTGGCACATCTCGCTGTCGGACTGGCTGCGGGACTACCTCTACATCCCCCTCGGCGGGAACCGGAACGGCACCATCGCCACCTACCGGAACCTGATGATCACGATGCTGCTCGGCGGGCTCTGGCACGGAGCGTCGTGGAACTTCGTGGTCTGGGGTGGGCTGCACGGGCTCTTCCTCGTCATCCACCGTCTCGTGCGGGCCGGACGTGTGGCGGATGGCGAGCCGACGATGGCGGACATCCCGGCGATCGTGGTCACCAATCTCGGGGTGCTGTTCGCCTGGGTATTCTTCCGCGCTGAGACCTTCGGCCAAGCCGCCGACGTGATCGGCGGCATCCTCACAGCCCGCTCCGGTCCGGTCGACTGGTCCGACGTGGGGGCGGTCGGCCTGTTCGCGCTGGCGACGATCGGACTCGACCTGTGGCAGCGGCGGGGCTCGCGGCTCCCCGTTCCGGCGCACGGCGGCATGGCTCCGCTCGCTCGCGGCGTCGCCGTCGGTTCCGTCGTCACCGCCATCGTCCTGTTCTCCGGAGGCACCCCGGTGCCGTTCATCTATTTCCAGTTCTGATGGCCCGGCGCGTCCTTCTCTTCGTCTTGGGGGTGGCTCTGGCCGCCGGTGCCTTCGAGCTCGTCGCCCGAGCGGTCATGGCCGACCGGCCCGGCGAGATCAGGTGGTACGACGCAGCCACTCAGCTCAAGGTCGAGCAGATGGACGACCGCGGCGACGTCGACGTCGTCATAGCCGGCACGTCGATGGCCTGGCAGGCGTTCGTGCCCGAGGTCATCGCCGCCGAGACCGGTATGACCGTCTACAACGCCGGGCTGGCGGGCGGAACCCCCGAAGTGATGGACCGGTGGTTGCTCGAGGAGGTCGAGCCCCGGCTCGGGCCGACGACGGTGGTGTGGGGTCTGTCGAGTTTCGATGTGGCGCCCGCGTGGGGGGAGCAACAGGAGGAGGCCTACGACGAGGCGTTGGCCACGCGGACCGGCTGGCTCGCTCGAGTCGAACAGCGCGTGGCGAGGTACTCCACTCTGGTCGCCAATCGCACGGTGCTGCGATCGCTCAGCGCCACCTTCGGCGACGAAGCCGATGCCCGACAAGCGGAACTGGACGAGGCGGCAGAGTTCCTCGGCTCATCGGGGGAACGGCTCGACTTCCGGATCGATCTCGACCCCGAGCGCGGAGAGATCGTGGCCGCCCGCCTGACCGGCTCGCTTCCGAGCTCCGGCGATCTGGAGTCGATAGAGCAGACGGTCAGCACCCTTCGGGATCGAGGCATCGAGGTGGTTATGGCCGAGCTGCCGGCGCCGCGTCGCTTCATAGCCGCCCACCCCGGCGGGCAGGCAACGTTTGGGAGGGTCGGTACGGCGCTGGCGGACCTTGCGGCCCGCCTCGGCGTTCGCTACATCCGGCCCGTCGGGTCGTTCCCCGATACCAACTTCGTCGACTACACGCACCTCGATGAGGCGAGCGCCGCCGGCTTCAGCCGGGGCTTCGCCCAGGCGTTGGCGAGCGGCGTCGACGACGCCCGGCTCGACGCTACGGACCCGGACGAGGTCGCCACCGACGACGACGGTGACATCGCCACCGGCGACGTGCCGCCGGGGTGTGAGATCGTGATCGTCGAGGACGAGTACGGCTTCCCGGTGGAGATCATCCGCTGCGAGGGCGACACGGACGGAGCCGAGGATCTCGTAACGGAGGGGGACGAGGGCGACGGTGACGAGGCCGAGATCATCAGGATCTCCGCCGATCCGCTTACCCAGCGGTTCCTCTACCAGTGGGACTGCACCGGCGACTCGGCCGACCCGCTCGACGAGATCAGGGCGTACCTGTCACCGGAGCGGCTCGTGCTTCTCGACGCGGCCTTGGCGCGGCTCGACGAAGCGATCCGCCTCTGCGGAGACGACGGCTACCTCCCCTTGTTCGAGGCGGCGGTGACCAGCCTGGAGGGCGTGGCCGGATTCGACCGGACACCGGTCGACCGGGCTTCGACGGCTGAGACCGCCAGCCGGGCGATCGCCGCCATCGAGCAGCTGCGCCTCGAGCTCGAACAGCGCAACGTGACCAGATCGAGTGGGGTGTGGTTCCATGCCGACGAGGCGGCATCGCGTCTGTGGCTCGAGCAGCGAGAAGAGGAGGGGGACCCGGTCCGCGTCGTGTCTCTCGGTAGCTCGGTCGCGAACGCGGCGATCGACCAGGACCGGTTCGCCGCCGCCTACGACGACAGCTTCCTGAACCTGGCCATAGCCGGCGCCGACCCCGAGGAATGGGTCGTGATCGATAGACGACTGTTCGAGGGCGTGACCCGGCCCGAGCTCGTCATCTGGCCGCTCACGACCCATCGACTCCTCGACGCGCCGGGCCGCCGGTGTGCCAGCCTGGCCGGCCCTCACCTGCGAACCACGAACCGCTACCGCCGCCAGCTCTTCCCCGAGTTCCGCCCCGCCCTCACGGCGGGCCGGATGATCATGGGACCCACGGTCGAGGGCTCCCCGTTCCTCGAGACGCCAGCTGCCGCGTCGGTGGTCGCTCGATATTCGGCGCCCGGCGTCCGGTATCCGACCGAGGGCACCTTTCAGGGGATACCGGCCGGTGACAACCGGTACCCGGATGCCCAGTTCTGTTCCGAACGCATGGACGCTCTCAGCGAGGCGATCACCGAGATGCAGGCCGCCGGTTCGGAAGTCGTCGTGGTCCTCCTGCCCGTCCACCCCTTCGTCCTGGCCCAGAGCGACTTGCACCAGTTCGCCCGCGACGAGCTGGAGGCCACGGTCGCCGGCGCCGGGGCGCGATTCATCGAGCTAGCCGAGCCCTACGCCGACGACGAGACCTACGACGGCTGGCACCCCAATCCGACGGGCCAGGCCCGCATAACCCAGGAGCTGTTGCCGGCTCTCGGCGTCGGCTGAACGGCTCTCAGGGGAGAACCGGCACGTCGAGGTAGCGCACCGAATGAACGCCGTCGACCGCGGCGAGCGCCGCCGTGACCTCGGCCGGTACTGCGGCCGTCGTAGCGACAGCCATCAGAGCTCGATCCGAGTCGAGACCCCGACCGATGTGCATGTCGTCGATGTTGACACCGGCGTCGCCGAGAATCGTGCCGACATGGCCGATCATGCCCGGCGTGTCGCTGTTGACCAGCACGATCATGTGTTCGCTGGGCGGGATGTCGATCGTGATCCCGTCGATGGCGATGATTCGCACCTCGCCACTGGGTAGGAGAGCGGTGCCGCTGATCGAGTGGCCGCCGCCCTCGATGGTGATGGCGTTGATGAACGCCGACGAGCTCGCGGTCGACGAGGTCGTCTTGAGTGAGACCCCCTGGCTCGCCGCGATCCCTTCGGCGTTGACGTAGCTCACGGGTTGGTCGACGAGCTCGCCGAGCATGCCCTTGAGCGCAGCCAGCTCGGCCATGCGGCCGTCGAAGCCACCGATCTCGCCGGCCAGGGTCAGCTTCAGGTCTCTGACACCTCCGGCGGTGAACTCGGCGAACAGTGCCCCCAGTTGTTCAGCGACTGGCAGGAACGGGACCATGGCATCGGCCAGCCCCCGGGCGGACACGT
>JAAUYH010064470.1_pt1 | contig 24385 bp, 14 predicted proteins | sample 7278061 | NCBI WGS metagenome assembly JAAUYH01 (sample SAMN14350203, study PRJNA611818) | marine sediment metagenome | isolation source: surface marine sediment (0.6m) | place: French Polynesia: Moorea | collected 2018-08 | reverse complement strand
TTCGCTCTAGCAAAAAATGTATCAACTAACTGCCCGCCAGAAAAATTTAAGTCTACTAACTCTCCACAAAATCAGCATCAATTACATCTTTACCATTGCCCTTGTTTGCCCCAGTACTATTACTATTAGTTTCGGTGCTAGTTCCTGCTTGAGAGTAAACTGCACTGCCAATTTGCATTAAGGCTTGCTGCAAGTCATTAGTTAGAGATTTCATGCGATCGTAGTTTTCTTCTTGAATTGCTTCTCGCAAGTCTTTAATTAAACCTTCAACACGAATTTTATCAGGACTGGGAATTTTATCTCCTAAATCTTTCAGTTGTCTCTCAGCTTGATAGGCTGAGGAGTCTGCCATATTCTTGGTGTCGATTTCTTCCCGGCGCTTACGGTCTTCTGCTGCATGGGATTCGGCTTGTTGCACCATGCGTTCCACTTCTTTTTCATCCAGAGTAGACGCACCAGTAATAGTAATAGATTGTTGCTTACCAGTTGCTTTATCTTGAGCAAAAACTGAAAGGATTCCGTTAGCATCAATATCGAAAGTAACTTCAATTTGCGGTACACCTCTTAGTGCGGGAGGAATACCATCCAGACGGAATGTACCCAAACTCTTGTTATCACTGGACACTTCCCGTTCCCCTTGGAGGACATGGATTTCTACATTAGTTTGTCCATCCGCAGCGGTAGAGAAAATTTCCGATTTCTTGATAGGAATAGTGGTATTGCGAGCGATGATTTTGGTCATTACGCCACCGAGAGTTTCTACTCCTAAGGATAGGGGTGTAACGTCTAATAAAAGTAAATCTTTAACCTCTCCTGCGAGTACACCACCTTGAAGTGCTGCACCTATCGCAACCACTTCATCAGGATTGACTCCCTGACAGGGTTTTTTACCAGTCATACGCTGCACTAAATCTTGTACAGCAGGAATGCGAATTGAACCACCCACTAGAACTACTTCATCAATATCTGAGTTAGTCAGTTTGGCATCCCGGAGGGCTTGCTCTACAGGAATACGACAACGATCTAACAAGTCAGAACACATTTCTTCGAATTTTGCCCGAGCCAAGGTCAAATCTAAATGCTTCGGACCCTCTTGGGTAGCAGTGATGAAAGGCAGATTAATATTGGTTTGAGTCGCACTAGATAGCTCTATTTTGGCTTTTTCAGCGGCTTCAGTTAAGCGCTGTAAAGCTTGTTTATCTTTTCTCAGATCGATGCCTTGATTACGTTTAAATTCATCAGCAAGCCAATCAACAATCTTTTTATCAAAGTCGTCACCACCAAGGTGAGTATCCCCACTAGTTGCTTTGACTTCGCAAATCCCATCTCCCACTTCTAATATGGAAACATCGAAGGTTCCGCCACCTAAATCAAATACAAGAATGGTTTCGTTACTCTTTTTATCTAGTCCGTAAGCTAATGCTGCTGCAGTAGGTTCGTTAATAATCCGTAATACTTCTAATCCGGCAATTTTACCAGCATCCTTGGTTGCTTGTCTTTGGGAATCATTAAAGTAAGCAGGAACTGTTATTACTGCTTGAGTGACTTTTTCACCGATATATTTACTAGCATCATCTGCCAGCTTACGCAGCACTTCAGCAGAAATTTCCTCCGGGGCAAATTTTTTATTTGATGTTGGACAATTAAGCTTCACGTTACCATTCCCATCTCCCATGACTTCATATGAAACTTCGGTAGTTTCATGGGTTACTTCGTCATGTTTTCGTCCAATGAAGCGTTTGACGGAGTAAAAAGTATTTTCGGGATTCATTACTGCCTGACGTTTAGCAATTTGTCCGACCAACTTATCCTTATTTTTAGTGTAAGCTACCACCGATGGAGTAGTTCTTTGACCTTCGCTATTAGCAATTACAGTAGGTTTTCCCCCTTCCATGACAGCTACACAGGAGTTAGTGGTTCCTAAGTCAATACCAACTACTTTTGCCATTGTGTTTACCTCTTTGAGATTTGTTAAGAACAATCAGGTTTCTGTTTCCGCAAATTGAAAAACATAGATTCAGAAACCCGATTATTAAGCTTTATATAGTGATAATTACTACTTTGACTTATGAAGAGATTTAATCAACAAGTCGGTATACTGAGAAGATTAGCCAACATTGACTTTGACTACTTTATTTTTATCTTCTTCAGCTTTGGGTAGAGCTAGATTGAGGACACCGTCTTTATATTCTGCTGTAACGTTAGTGTTTTGTATGCGGGCTGGTAAAGGAATGACACGACGGAAGCTACCATAGCGAAATTCACTCCGAGTCATACCTTTTTCTTCAGTCTTGGTTTCTTCTTTACGTTCTCCACTAATAGAAATAGCTTCAGCAGAAACTTGAATATCGATATCTTTAGCATCCATTCCTGGAACTTCTAGTTTGAGATGGATAGCTTCAGGAGTTTCTTCCATTTCGGCTGCAGGGACAAAAGCCGAACCAAATTTGTCCGCAGTCCTTGGCGCTAAACTATCGAATAGGCGATTCATTTCTTTTTGTAAATTATCTATTTCTGAAAAAGGTTCCCAACGAATTAATCCCATAAATTTTACCTCCTAATTCCAATCATTGAGGAATTAAACTCATATCAGTTCTCTCTAAACCTAATGTGATGAGATGAGATTAGAGAGGTTTTCTTGTTGTTCGTCAACTTAACTTGTGAGTCATTAGTTTTATACTCAACTCACAATACTAAATATATAAGAATAAATTGGAGGTAAGGTTCGGTTTTGTGTACTCTATAAGTTGAGGTTACCGTTAGTTAATCAATCCTATTAGTTTTTGACTTTATCTTGCTGATGATATGCTGAGAAAGAAATCAGAAAAAGATATCAACAATTAAATTCGGTTAATTTGAGTAAAGTTATTTTTGTTCTGGAGAGAAAGCGGCAATTTTAACCACTTCCCTCGATTATTGTTACCGATGGGTTTTAATGAACTGAGTGACGATTGCAAATATAAAGTACTTTCAAAACAAAAAATACCTCTGCGCCATGGGGACAACTGTAGCAGGTTTGCAGGTTAGTAATTCACCATCTGCTTTTACTTCATAGGTTTCTGGATCGACTTCAATATTAGGTAAAGCATCATTCAACTTCATATCTCTCTTACTCAAGTTACGAGTTCCAGAAACTGCGATCGCTTTCTTTTGTAGCCCCAACTGACTGGGAATTCCCCTTTCCAGGGCGACTTGGGAAATGAAAGTCAATGAAGTTGCGTGACGCGCTCCTGCAAAACTACCAAACATTGGTTGCATATGAACGGGTTGTGGTGTGGGAATGCTTGCATTTGCATCCCCCATTTGCGACCATGCGATAAATCCACCTTTAATAACTATCTCCGGTTTCACCCCGAAAAAAGCCGGACGCCACAAACATAAATCGGCTAATTTTCCTTCTTCCACCGAACCCACATGCTCGGAAATGCCATGGGCGATCGCCGGATTAATCGTATACTTAGCTACATATCTTTTAGCCCGAAAATTATCTGCTCTTTGTTCTTCTCCTTGAGGAATTTTAGATAAATTACCCCTCTGAACTTTCATTTTATGGGCTGTCTGCCAAGTACGAATTATTACTTCACCAACCCTTCCCATCGCCTGAGAATCAGAAGCAATCATGCTAAAGGCTCCCAAATCATGCAAAATATCTTCCGCAGCGATGGTTTCTCGACGAATACGGGATTCAGCAAAAGCCACATCTTCTGGAATTGCAGGGTCGAGGTGATGACACACCATCAACATATCCAGATGTTCATCTAAAGTATTTAAAGTATAAGGACGGGTAGGATTAGTAGAAGATGGTAAAACATTTGCTTCCCCACAAACCTTAATGATATCTGGTGCGTGTCCGCCCCCTGCGCCTTCAGTATGATAGGTGTGAATTACCCGATTTTTGAAAGCAGCGATGGTATTTTCTACAAAACCCGCTTCGTTGAGAGTATCAGTGTGAATTGCAACTTGAACATCATATTCATCAGCGACACTCAAACAAGTATCGATCGCAGCAGGAGTAGTTCCCCAATCTTCGTGTAATTTTAAGCCCATTACCCCGGATTGCAATTGTTCTACTAATCCTTGGGGTTGACTACTGTTACCTTTACCCAAAAATCCTAAGTTAACTGGAAAAGCATCAGCAGCTTGCAGCATTCGATAAATATTATTAGAACCTGGAGTACAAGTAGTAGCATTTGTACCGGTAGCCGGACCCGTACCACCACCCAACATTGTAGTAATTCCAGATGCGATCGCAACTTCGATTTGTTGGGGACAAATAAAGTGAATGTGGGAATCAATACCACCAGCTGTAAGAATCATTCCTTCACCAGCTACAGCTTCGGTACCAGGTCCAATAATAATATCTACTTTGTCTTGAATATAAGGATTTCCAGCTTTACCAATTTTAAATATTGTCCCGTCTTTAATGCCAATATCTGCTTTAACGATACCCCACCAATCTAGGATTAAAGCATTAGTGATTACCATATCAACTGCACCATCACTGTTAGATATGGGGGATTGTCCCATTCCATCGCGGATAACTTTACCGCCACCAAATTTTACTTCTTCTCCGTATGTGGTTAAATCCCGCTCAACTTCGATAAATAATTCTGTATCAGCAAGTCGGACGCGGTCGCCGACAGTGGGACCATAGGTTTCAGCATAAGCACGCCGCGACATCCGGTAAGGCATAGACAAATACGCTCGGTAAAATCACTTTGAATATTTTTGAGCATATTCAAAGATCTAGTGAAGATTGTTTGTATAAATTTATAATTTTATATGATAAGTTTCTAACCACGATATTCAAGTTTATAAGATTTAAATCTTTATTGCTCACACTATCTAATACCAATTTCTTTTAATATTGCTACTCTTCCCTTATAGAAGGGAACAGGGAACGGTGAACAGGGAACAGATTTAAAGAGTTGCTCAGAAAATTTATCTGTAGCAGTGTTTTTTGAAATTGGTATAATTTATGATTAAAACTTTCTCAAAATCCAATAAAAGCCGAGTCTAGTTAATACTAATAAGGAACCGGAACCATTCACTGAAAAATTATTTATTCAGAAACACAAGTCTGTAATAAATTAATACCTAGTTCCTCTCTCCACTCAGACAAAGGCTTCTCCCAATTTTCTTCCCACTTTTGAGCAAATAGTGGTTTGACTTTGGAGCCCATTGTATATCCAAAGGTAACCTGCTCTAGTAAATTTCCCAGTAATTCTGGACTTTGAAAAATAGTTCTAAACAATCCTCCAGCTAATAATATTACTGGCATAGGTAAACGGGTTTGAGCAAGACTAAATGATTGAATTCCTAATTCTCCCATCTGACTTGTATCAAATCCTGTTACTAAATGCCATATATCATGAGTTTGCCTCATGCGAAAAAGAATATAGCTGATGTCATCTTCAATTTTTATTTTACGGTAGGAACCCGGTGTAAAACCCATTTTCTTCATGTGAGAAGCATATATATAACCTAAAGAGTTTTCCGGATATTCAAGCAAAATATCTAAATTTGGGATTGCTCCTACATAACGTTCGTTGATTATTTCCTCAACTTCTGGTTTTGATTTAAGGTAATTTGCGGCTAATTTAGTCGCATTGGTATATCGCATTCCCTCAACAATATCAAATACAGATTCTACTTGATTCAGATTCATCCAAAGAGAAACAAATCCTCTGATTACCATCAAAAATCTCAAGTTTAACCGTGGTAAGGCGACTAGCAACATATGGCACTTCCAAGTACATTTGTATACTATTCAAACTGGAGTAAAATGCACCAGTTGAAAATCTGTAATGTATAAATACTCTATGGGAAATGCAAATTTCGAATTTTTTGATTCTATTGGAGAATATTATTTTCAATTTTCAATAATTTGAAAAATGGCAACAGAAGTTATTGCGGCATCATACAAGTATCGCTACATGTATGTTAGTACTTGTATGTTAGTGCTTAGTTTAATGCCATGCTACGTCTTGGAATCACACTTCTAATTCCACCCTTGCTGCCGATAACATCACTCTTGTAACGCGGGATAATATGAATCCCGACATGCATAACATTTTGTCCCGCATCCCGATTGATGTTCATTCCTACATTAAATCCATCAGGTGCAAATTCTTTACCGATTAATTCTTGCACTTTATTCACCATCAACCAACAAGCAGCTTGCTCTTTAAATTCTAAGTCAAAATAATTACTAACATGCCGTTTAGGAATAACTAAAACATGACCTTTACTTGCAGGGTAACCATCATACATTGCGTAAGCTGTGGCTGATTCGGTCAATAGTTTGAGATTTTTACGTGGATTACAAAATATACAGCGTTCGGGTGAATTAATTTGTTGATTATAGTGAGTATATTCATAAAACTCACAATTATCATTTGAATATACACTCTTAAAAGGAAGCTTAACGATACATTGGTAGGTTGGTTTTTTATGAACGTAATGTTCTCGAAAACCTTCTCTGATAATATCTCTTCTCACCGCGTAGTAAGCTTTACCTCCAGGTTTTAATAAATGTGATACTTCCATTAAAACATTCGCTTGTTCCTCAGGGAATAAAACGTTTAAAACATAAGAGCAAATTATTGTGTCAAATTTACCATATGGATACTGAGGAAAATAATACGGGTCGTATCCGAAGATATCTAAGCCTTTTTCTTTTAATAGCTTGACGTCATTTCCAAAGCCACAACCAAAATCTAAAATTCTACCTTTTAGTAGTTGTTTTTTTGATAAAAAATTAGCGGGAAATGATATTTTAGTCCTTTCTATTGCTGTAAGGTGGCTGAATTTATTATTTTGGTTTTTCATTTCTTCTTATAAGTAGTTACTAATAGGTTATGAATAGTAGATAAATTTCATACAGATTAGTAATTACTCGACATCACTACTAACAACATCAGAAATATGTCATTCTTTATAATCTCGTCCAAAATATAGCCTATGATGATACTTAAAATACTCAGTAAATTTTCGGCGATTTTATGATGGATTTGTTTTAACATAAATCCATGCTGCGGGTATTGCTGAATATACATCTCCTAAATTGCAAGTATTATCAAGATTTTATTGTGGTGAAGATGGCAATCAAAGCCGATGATGTTTCGTTTATCCAGTAAAGTCTTTAAAAGTATCAAAAATTCTTGGATTTAAATAGAGCCCTCTTTTAAAAACAGTTGTGACAAAATTCTGGGTATCTGTGTGATTATGTAATATCAATTCCTCACAATTTCCCATATTTCCTTACTGCAAAGACATACTTTTTATCACAGATTTAACTTTGAATATTTAGTTTACTGATTGAGTGTTCCAAAAATAAAAATAGGTATGAGAGTATATCCTCTAGAAAGCAAAAAATCTTATCAACTAAAAGCAACATCTATGATACGTAAAATTACTGCGAGAGAACAGCGTCTAATTTCACTTTATAAAAACTGGAATTTTGGCATGACACCAAAGCAGTTCTACACAAAATGGGGTGTTACTTATAAGGATATTGCTCAAATCTGTGATCGCTCTGATTCTACGGTGAGAAACTGGTTTAGAAGTAATTCTGATAAGCATTATCCAACAAAAAATGATTTACTCCACCTCGCTTTAATGGATTTCTTGTTGGAACATTTTGAAGAAGTTCCCGAAAATATTTTGCAGTGGTTAAACATAGATAAATTACCACATACTTAATGGGTGTTATGGGGAGTTATCTGGTTTGAGTTTACATAATTTTAAACGCTTACAAGCATATAATACATAGAAGCAAAATTCTTTCATGATTAGTAATTTAATCAATTCATGGTAAATTCTAATACATTTATACCTGTGCTTGTACTATTGGGGAAAAGATTACAGAATCAAGCGTAATATATACTAAAAATTATATTCCCATAAATTATTCCTCGCTAATTTTGTCAGCTAATTACTACTTAGATATTTTTTTATTAATATCAATATTTCAACGCAGAATAATTTATTGGAAATAGTTTTAATTTTTGAAATCATAAGTTATGCACTTATAACTTATGATGTATTTGGTTGAATGTTCTGATTATTTTACAAGTTAAGAAACAAATACTCTAAGATTAGAAAAAAAATACTCTTTAAATGCAAATTTAAACATTAAATAAACTGAAACTGAATTTAGGAAATGCATAGTAGTATCAATGAAAAAACTGTATTACGTCAGATAACAAAATATATCCGTCAAAAGTTAGAATTAAAAGTCATTTTGACTGCTGCGGCTGCAGATCTGCGTTTATTCCTGGGAATTGATCGAGTAAAAGTCTGTAAGTTTAACCAGGATGGAAGCGGCGAAGTAATTGCTGAATCTGTAGATGATGATGGTTTACCATCCATGCTGGGATTACATTTTCCTGGTGATGAAATTCCGGCTGAAACTCGTGAGCTATATCTTAAAGTACGAGTAAGGTCAATTGTAAATGTTGACACTAAAGAAATAGCTCAAAGTGCATTATATGATTTGGAAACGGCAGAGATACTTTCTGAAGAAATTCGTTATCGTGCAGTAGATCCATGTCATTTGGAGTATTTGACAGCCATCGGTGTCAAATCATCTGTTGTCTTACCTATCCTATACGATGGAAAACTTTGGGGTTTATTAGCATGTCATCACAGCGAACCACGTTTGATTTCAGAAGCAGATCTGGAATTAGTTCAGATGGTTGTCGAGCAAATGTCAGTAGCAATTGCTCAAAATACTCTTCTTTCCCAAGTACCGGAGAAAAAACTCAGGGAAAATAGTATCAAGCATATTGTCACTCTACTACATTCATTGTCTACGGTAGAATTACAAGCTGCTTTGGCACAAGTTGTTGTTGCATTTGGAGGTTCTGGAGGTAGGCTTTGTATTGCTAAAAGAAGTGAGGGAAACAAAATTGACAGCTTTATAGACCGCTTGGAAAATTCTAGCGATAGTCTCAAGCTTTATACCCATGGCAAACAGCCTGTAATGCCAAAACTAGCAAAATATCAATTGATGGAACAGTATAGTGTTTGGCAAGAATATTATAAATCTGGTGATTATGATATTTGGGCAATTTCAGATATATATCAAGTTCATAAATTACGCTTTTTGCAGGTTGCTTTTCAAGGTTCTAAAGTTCGTAGTCTCTTAATGATTCCACTTCAGCATCGCCAACACTTGTTAGGATATTTAAGTATTTTTCGCAACAAATCAGAGGAAGAAACTTTTTGGGCAGGAGAGTTTGAGTCAGATCAAAGACAATTATACCCCCGCCAATCCCTTAATGCTTGGCGAGATACTACTAAGACTCTATCTTGTGAGTGGAGTACAAAAGAAATTGACTTAGCCCGGGAAGTTAGTAAACAATTTGCCTTTGCAGTTCAAGAATATCAACTACAGCAAGAATTCGATAAGCAAACTGATAACTTGCAGAATGCGATGCAAAAACAGCAGGAATTAGTCAAAGCTTTGACTAAGATGCGACAAATTCCTTGGGGTAGATAAAGAGCAGAAGACAGGACTTAAGAATTGAATAAGCTTTACACCTAAATTTTAGCTATTTATCTATACCTTACTTACCTGCTATCTGCTATAAGATCCTTTCAATATCAACAATAGATATTGAAAGGAATTTATTAGTTTTTATTATTGTTTATTTTCAATAAAGATTCAACATCTAAATCACTTTGATTAGTTATCTACAAAAGTGACGAAAGACAAAAATACCTCAATCTTCTTGAATTAAAATTTGTTTGTCTTATGTAAATTACCTGACATTTATTGAAATATTTACTTGTTCGAGTTTAATACTACATAAATTAGTTCAATGTCTGTAATTTTTGCTAGTATTACATGTTGTTTGCCAAGTAAAAATAACTCGCATGACTGGTAATTTTCCCATCTCAGATAAAGAGGCACCCTTTGATAAGACGTAAATTATTACTTTTGACTATTTCTTCTTGTCTAATATGTATATATTTGTATAATAACAAGTCAAAATACTGATTTTATAAGCCTTTACTTGACTTAGATATAGCAGTTTGATTTAAAAATCAAGGGTTCTTAAGTACATAGTGTTTCACTTTTATAGTTGCAAATCAGAATACAACTTTTCTCATTGATTGCAGCGAAAATTAACTGCCGAATTTTTCCGCTTTTTATAAAATAGCGTTAAATTATAATGACTATAGAAGATACGTTATCTATTCTAGACGAAGTTTTTCACCCCGACCGTTTAAGTGTTGTTCAGGAACAAGTATTCCGTAAATGTTGGGAAGGAAATACTTACCAAGAAATTGCTAACACTTGTGGTTATGATGCTGATTACATTAGGAGTGTTGGCTCTCAATTATGGCAAAAGTTATCTAATGCTTTTGGGGAGAAAATTACCAAAAATAACTTTCGTTCTGTTCTCAGACAACAGTTTCAAAATAGATTAGTACCGACACATGAAAAAAGAGAACTGGAATTTCCTAAAGGTATAGTACCTTTAAACTCCCCATTTTATATAGAACGCGTTCCTGGTGAATCGCTTTGTTATGAAACTATTTTACAACCGGGGGCTTTGCTACGAATAAAGGCACCTTTAGAAATGGGTAAAACCTCATTGATGGTGAGGATTCTGGAAAAATCTAGACAATTTGGGTATTACACAGTTGCATTAAGTTTCCAGAAAGCTGACGCCAAAGTTTTTACTGATTTGGATCGGTTGTTAAAATGGTTTTGTAGTGCGATCGCTCACCAATTGGGTTTGGAAGGAGAGCAATATCAACTCGAGCATCATTGGAGTTCGATTTATGGAAGTAAAAGTAACTGTACTCATTACTTTCAAGAGTTTTTATTACCAGCCCTAAAAAGACCTCTTGTGTTAGCCCTAGATCGAGTTGATGAAGTATTTCGTCACTTGGAAGTTGCTGATGATTTTTTCAGCATGCTGCGTTCTTGGTATGAGGAAGCTTCCTATGGAACCCAAGGGAGTGAGGTATGGCGCAACTTACGATTAATTATCATCCATTCTACAGAAGTTTACATTCCTTTAGATACTAATAAATCTCCCTTTAATGTAGGAGTTGCAATTGAATTACAGACATTCAAATCCGAACAGGTCTATAAGCTTGCTCGCTTACATAATTTAGAATTATCACCACAAAGGCTAAAACAGTTTATGCAATTGTTAGGCGGTCATCCCTTTTTAGTCCGCCTAACATTGTACAATTTGGCATTAAGACATATAACCTGGGATTATCTTGTAAAATCTGCAGCCACAGAATCAGGTATTTATCGCAGTCACCTACGTCAACTTTTAGGATATCTCCAAGAAGATATAGAACTGATTCTGGCATACGAACATGTTCTTAAATGCACGGGACCTGTAGAATTAGAACAAATGCTAGCTTTCAAATTAAATAGTATAGGCTTAGTATGTCTTCAAGGTAATGCTGTAATATCTAGATGCGAACTGTATCGCCAATATTTTCGTCAGCATATTAGAACTTAAAATCGAGCCAAACCATTGAGATTTAATGTGCTAGCCATAAATAGAAAAGCTTCATAGAAATTACTGGGTAAACAAAATAATGATAACCTTCCCTTACAAGGGGGTTTATTTAATATTTTTGCTGATACCAAGCCGCGGTCTATTTTGACTCGACTTTGTAGTGCTATTTAATTAAAACTTACCTTGAACTAATGGCTACCGAAAAGTTGACAAATTACCAATATCAAGTAGGTGGACGTTTACCAATTGATGCTCCGAGCTATGTAATACGAAAAGCTGATAAAGAACTTTACCAAGCTTTAAAAGCTAAAGAGTTTTGCTATGTACTCAACTGTCGTCAAATAGGTAAATCCAGTTTACAAGTGCGAGTAACCCAGAGGTTAATGAATGATGATGTTGCTTGTGGTGTTGTTGATTTGTCAGGTCTTGGTAGTCACAATACAACTGAGAAACAATGGTATGCTGATATAACCCTATCTTTAGTTCGTAGCTTAGGACTGAGTCAAAAGTTCAATTTGCGTAAATGGTTGGAGAAACGTCAATATATTTCACCAGTCCGTTCTTTGGGTGAGTTTTTGGAAGATGTTCTACCTACTTTAATTACACGACCAATAGTAATTTTTATTGATGAGATTGACAGCACCCTAAGTTTACCTTTCAACACCGATGATTTTTTTGCACTGATCCGTGCTTGCGTTCAAAACAAAATTATTACTTTCACTTTGTTGGGAGTTGCAACACCTTCAGATTTAATTGCGAACAAAAGTAGAGCTCCTTTTAATATTGGTCGGGCGATTGAACTAAGTGGCTTTACTTTTGAAGAAGCCCAACCATTAATTAGGGGTTTAGTAGGAAAAGTAAAAAACCCTCAAGAAGTACTCAAAAATATATTAGCTTGGACTGGCGGACAGCCATTTCTAACTCAAAAACTATGTCGCTTAACTGTTGAGCACTATGCCCAAAAAACAGGAACTTCCGATATCATTTCAATTGCTGAATTAGTTAAAACTTATATTACCGATCAGTGGGCATCTAAAGATGAGCCACCTCATTTACGTACTATTAGCGATCGCTTCCAAGTCAATACTAAAAAAACTGGACGCTTATTAGGACTATATCAGCAAATCATAGACATAGGTTCGATTTCAGCCAATAAAGCAATCGAGGAACAAGTTGAATTATTGCTCAGTGGATTAGTTAAAAGACACAACGGGCGAATAAAAATTTATAATCGCATTTACGAAGAAGTATTTGATCGAAACTGGGTAGAAAAGCAATTAGCAAAACTCAGACCTTACTCCGAATCATTAAAAGCTTGGTTAAATTCCGAACGCAAAGATGAGTCACAATTATTACGAGGATTGTCTCTAGAGGAAGCCCAAGCTTGGTCAAACGAACATAGTTTGAATCATTTAGATTATCAGTATTTAGCTGCTAGCCATGTAGTAAATAATCGGGAAATTCAAAAAATTGAAATGGCTCGTACTAAAGAAGCTGAGGCGCGATTGGCAAAACAGCGAGAAGTTTCCAAACTACAGAGAATTTTACTAGCTTCAGTAAGTACTGCCTTAGCTGTTTCTGCGACACTGGGGATAATAGCTTTCTTTCAGTTCCATAGAGCGCTGGTTAACGAAATCAAAGCAACAATTGCTTCTTCAGAGGAATCCTTTGCTTTGAATCGAAGTTTAGATGCTGCGATCGAAGCTTTAAGAGCAAGGCAAAAATTGAAAGGTTTATATTGGACAGATCAAAAACTGCAGAATCATTTAGAAGAAGTACTTTTACAGGCAGCATACCAGGTAAAAGAGAAAAATATTTTTTCTGGGCATACAGGTGCAGTTTACGAGGTTGTTTTTAGTCCTGATGGTAAATTACTAGCATCGGCGAGTCGAGATCAAACCATCAAACTCTGGAAAATGGATGGTACCCTATTAAAAACTTTTGAAGGTCATGGCGACTGGGTTAGAGGAATTGCTTTTAGTCCTAACGGGAAATATATAGTTTCTGCAAGTCAGGACGGTACCGTCAAACTTTGGCAGATAAATGGTACATTACTGAGTACTTTCAAAGGTCATAGTGCTGGAGTTAACAGTGTTGCTTTTGGTAATAAATGTAAACTTATTGTTTCAGGTTCCGATGACAATACTGTAAAAATCTGGGAAACTGACGGTACCTTATTGAGGACTCTAGAAGGACATAGGGATCAAGTTAGGGGAGTAAGTTTTAGTCCTGATTGTCAAATGATTGCTTCCGCGAGTGGAGATGGTACGATCAAAACCTGGAAAGTTAACGGTACCTTACTAAAAACTATTAAAGGTCATAACTCTGGTGTTAATAGGGTTATTTTCAGTCCCGATGGTAATATCATTGCCTCATCTTCCGATGATAATAGCGTTAAACTCTGGCAAATAGATGGCAAAGAAATATACACATTTAATAAACATGAAGCAGGAGTTGACGGTCTTGCTTTTAGTTCAGATGGTAAAACTATTGCTTCAGCATCCGACGATCATACTGTTAAACTCTGGAAACTTGATGGAAGTTTGCTCCGCAGCCTAGAAGTCCACAATGAAGAAGTGAGATCTGTTGCTTTTAGTCCTAATGGAAAAGCTATTGCTTCAGCTTCTGAAGACAGTAGAATAGAAATTTGGCGACCAAACGAGACTTTACTAACAATATTAGCTGGACACAATGATGAAATTGAAAGTGTAGAATTCAGTCCTGTTAAAGTAAAATCTCCAGAGGGAATAGGTCAGATTATCGCCTCAGCTTCTGATGATAAAACCATAAAACTTTGGACTTCCCAAGGAAAACTGATTATGGTTTTAGAAGAAGACCAAAATAAACATGGAGGTCATAGTGATAAAGTTGAGGATGTTGCTTTTAGCCCTGATGGTAAACTAATTGCTTCTGCATCTGAAGATAATACTGTTGGGCTGTGGAAGTTTGATCGTGAAGATAAAAAATATTACTTTTTGTTAAGCCTAAATGGTCATAGGAATGAAGTTGAAGGTGTAGCTTTTAGCCCCGATGGGAAAATTATTGCTAGCGCTTCCGACGATCAGACTATAAAACTTTGGAAATCAGATGGTACTTTGCTCAAAACTCTTCTAGCACACAGGGGTAGGGTAGAAGAAGTTGCTTTTAGTCCTGATGGTAAATTACTTGCTTCAGCAAGCGGCGACCATACTATCAAAATTTGGAGCATTGACGGTCAATTACTTCGTACGTTCAAAGGTCATACCAGGGGCATAGATGATGTAGCTTTTAGTCCTGATGGTAAATTACTTGCTTCAGCAAGTGAGGACAAAACCGTCAAGCTATGGAATCTTCATGGAGAAGTAATCAAAACTTTTAGGGGTCATACCGGTCGAGTTAGAGCAGTTGCTTTTCATCCCACAAAAGATATGATTGCTTCTGCAAGTGGAGATGCCACTATTAAACTATGGAAATTAAATGGTTCTTTGGTAAGAACTCTCAAAGGACATAATGATGGAATTAATGGAATTGCTTTTAGCCCGGATGGAAAACGACTTGCTTCAGCAGGTAATGATAATAAAGTAATCTTATGGGATTTAGACAAATTTCTTCAAATTGAGCCTGTATTGCAGCACGTCTGCAATTGGATCGAAGATTATTTGAAAACTAACGCAGAATTGAAACAGGAAGATCGAGAATTATGTGATGACATTATTTGAATTCAGTTGTAAGACGCCATATAAACCTTAACAATAAAATAAATAACCAATCTTTTAAGATCTAAAGTATGAGCTTCCGTGACGAGTTTAAACTTCTGCTACGCGCCCGTTATCCTTTACTTTACATTGCTACCTATGAAGAGGAACGGGTGGAAGCTGCTATTCAGGAAGAAGCTACCAATCAAGGTAATCGCCCGATTTATATCTGGGATTTTGTTGATGGTTACCAGGGTAATCCCAATGACCAAGGTTTTGGGCGGCGTAATCCATTACAAGCTTTGGAATTGGTGGAAAAGTTATCTCCAAATGCACCAGGGGTGTTTATTTTGCGGGACTATCACCGATTTTTAGAAGATGTAGCGATCGCGCGCAAACTACGTAATTTTGCCCGTCTTCTTAAGTCACAACCAAAAAATATTGTACTATTGTCGCCACGCATTAATATTCCTGATGATTTGATGGAAGTTTTGACAGTAGTGGATTTCCCATTACCAGCCAAGACAGAAATTAAAACAGAGATTGAACGTCTGTTAGCTTCAACTGGTACTTCCTTATCTGCGAAGTTTTTGGATGACTTGGTAAGTTCTTGTCAGGGCTTATCTATGGAACGCATCCGTAGAGTTTTAGCACGAGCGATCGCATCCCATGGAGAATTACAACCGGAAGATGTGGAATTAGTATTAGCTGAAAAGCGCCAAACAATTCGCCAAACCCAAATTCTGGATTTCATTCCTGCCACAGAGCAAATTTCTGATATTGGTGGTTTAGATAACCTTAAAGATTGGTTATTACGCCGGGGTGGAGCATTTAGTGAAAAAGCCCGACAATATGGTTTACCCCATCCCCGTGGTTTGTTATTAATCGGAATTCAAGGAACTGGTAAATCTTTAACAGCAAAGGCGATCGCTCACCATTGGCATTTACCACTGTTACGCTTGGATGTTGGACGTTTATTTGCTGGCTTAGTTGGTGAATCGGAATCTCGTACAAGACAGATGATCCAGGTGGCTGAAGCCCTAGCTCCTTGTATTTTGTGGATAGATGAAATAGATAAAGCATTTTCTGGACTTGGTAGCAAAGGAGATGCGGGAACTACTAGCCGAGTATTTGGAACATTTATTACTTGGTTAGCAGAAAAAAACTCACCTGTATTTGTTGTTGCTACCGCTAACGATATCCAAGCTTTACCACCGGAAATACTGCGGAAGGGAAGATTTGATGAAATATTTTTTGTTGGATTACCAATTCAGGAAGAACGCAAAGCAATTTACGAAGTACATTTAACCCGCTTACGTCCTCATAACATCAAAAATTATGATATTGACAGATTAGCCTATGAAACTCCTGATTTTTCTGGAGCCGAAATTGAGCAAACCTTAATTGAAGCAATGCATATTGGCTTTAGTCAGAACCGTGATTTTACCACCGACGATATTTTAGAAGCAGCTTCTCAAATTATTCCCCTAGCAAGAACAGCTCAAGAACAAATCGAAAAATTACGGGAATGGGCTGCTGCAGGTAGGGCGCGTTTGGCATCTAAGCATAATCCTTTGAGTGACAGGATACAACAACAATTGCAATAAGGACTATCTTTAATTTAAAACGCGATCGGCCCTCCAATTTATGGAGGGTTAATTTAAAGGTTAGGAATGTAGATTAAATAAAGTACAAAAGTAGGGTAGGGTGCTGTTAGCATCGCGTAACGCACCATTCCAAATTCCAGAATTACAGGTTATTAACTTCTCATTCCTTAGTCATACAAATCTGAGGTGAGAGTATTTTTACCATAAAGTTCAGTTTTGATTATTGTTAGCAAAGCATGTCCTTTGAGTATAAATAATTAAATATTTAAGGTGTGTTGCACGGAACATCATAATCCACCATCCAAAAGCTTTTGGTACATTACTAATACTGAAGTAGTAGGTAATTAAAAAGACGCTATTATTGTTGAAAATAGTTTATAATATTAGTAAAACACACAAAAAAATATCAACAGTATTTGTGTTCAAAGTATATATTAAATAGTTTGAAATTTATCTCATTAGATAAAGGTTTCTAGCTCATAAAAATACTTAGAATTTAATAATTGCTGATATTAATTTTATCGTCGCGGATATTTGGATTAAGACATTTCCAGTTTTAATCTTCTCTTCCATTGATTTAATTTTTTATATTTTTTTCAGCAATTAATGACTTAGTTTTTTGAACACAAATCTTTTTATAGCCTCAAAATATAAGTTCATATAATAATTCTCAATTAAGCAAAATATAAGTACAAAGTACAAAACTCATAGAGTAATAAAACTGTTATATTCTCGCTCCATACTTTGTACAACTGAGAATTGTTACAATATTCGATTTTAGTTGCATCTTTTCCGGAATTTCTGCAAATACATTTGATTTCCTACATCAGAAATTCATCGGGGTAAATCTTTGTGAAGAATATTTTTATCGAGTTCCGAACTTGCTTGTGAAACGCTTCTTTCTTGATAGCAAAGTGCACTAAAAGATTACCAACCTGAAGAATTAATAAAATCATGGAAAATATTAGTTATTTTTACGCAGTTTCTGCGTATGAAGCACCAGAAGATATTGAATTAATTCCTCTAAAAATTAACTTTCAACTTTTTTCTGGACTTAATTGGAAGAAATTATCTAGTAAAACTGCTATGGGTTTCTTAACGGTAGCGCTAAGTTTATCAGTACTAAGCGCTGCCGGACAAGCTATGGCTGCAGAAAAAGTTGGTAGTAAAGGAACAGAAGTTGTAGCTATCCAACGGTGTTTAAAAGATTTAGGTTACTTAAAAAGTAAAGCTGATGGCTATTTTGGTCCAATAACTAAAAAAGCTGTTAGCAGTTATCAAGCAAACAATAATCTTGTAGTTGACGGAATTGTTGGTACTCGAACCGCTCAAAAACTCAAGTCTGATTGTTCTTCAAGTAGTAAGTCTACTTCTATAACTACCAGTCTTCTTAAACAAGGTAGCCGTGGTTCTGCAGTTACAAAATTACAAGATAATCTCAGAAGTTTGAGTTTTTATAATAACAAATCTACAGGTTATTACGGTCCAATTACCAAAAACGCCGTTATTAAATTTCAAAAATCCCAAGGGTTAAAGGCTGATGGAATTGTTGGTTCCAATACCCAAACTAAAATTCAAGCTTCATTAAAACCTAAGGGTAAAGATAAAGAGACATCATATTCTTCGATTCTCCGTGTTGGTTCTAAAGGTTCTCAAGTTACATCTTTACAACAGAGATTAAAAGAACTGGGTTACTTTAAGGGAAATACCACAAAGTATTTTGGACAAATTACAAAGAAGGCTGTTATCGACTTCCAGAGAGTCAAGGGATTAACAGCTGATGGAATTGTTGGTCCAAAAACCTGGAGTGCTCTTGAAAAATCAAAAATAGGTGTCCCCGAGGATGATAATTACCCCGTTCTTCGTCGTGGTGATAGTGGTCCAAAAGTTAGAAAATTACAAAAACTTTTAAAGATTAAGGTTGATGGTCTTTTTGGTCCTGGAACAGAAGCCGAAGTAAGGAGATTCCAGAGAGATAATGCATTAAAAGCAGATGGAATAGTTGGTCTAAAGACCTGGAATGCTCTAAAAGGAATCAAATATCCTGAAATAGAAGATCGGTTTTGCATAAATAGACCAACTATTAGTTATGGTGCAAAAGGCGAGCATGTGACTTACTTACAAAAACGCTTACGTGACTGGGGCTATTTTAGTAGTAATTCCACAGGCTATTTTGGATCTAAAACTGAAGCTGCTGTAAGACGTTTCCAACAAGCTAAAGAGTTATATCCAGATGGCGTTGTTAGTAAACGTACCTGGGAAGCATTAGGAAATCCAGGTTGTGCTAATACTAAACTTCATACAGTAGTTGTACCTCTGACTGTTCCAGAAATTTTGGAACGGGTGCGTTCATTTGCTCCAAACGCTACTGTCCATAATTCCAGATTGGGTAAATATGTCAGTGCTGGGAAGTTTAAAAACTACTACAGAGCAAAACAACTCAAGGACAGGTTACGTAATAACGGTTTAGATGCACGTGTTGTATACATGTAAAAACTCCAGTAAGTTAGACTTACACAAAATTCTTAGAAATCTGAGGATTTGGGATAATCAACGATTTTCTCATTCATATTCAGATGGTTTGTAAGTTCTAACTTTACTTCAAATTGGTTGATGCTTGACTGGAAATTAATAGCCAAAAGATAGAGTAGAACATCTTTTTATTTCTATATTTTGAGAGAAAATTCTGAAGTTTCAACCGGATAAATCAACCCGAGAAAATAGATGCTAATAGGCGTAGCATGCTGCAAAAAGGTAGCATGCTACCTTTACCATTTGGTTGCATGTGGAACAGATACAGAAAATAACTCTTCTAAATTTATAATTCCCAATTTCTACTTTCTAGGCTGAAATTTTAAACCCTTATCTCAGCATATATACTGAAAATTGATTTTATGTACTTGTATTAGGGGGACGGATTCAAGTGCAAATGCAATAATAGGTGAGAAATTAAAGTGGATAACACAGCAGTTAATGGCTAAGCCTTTAACTCATTAATAACTTGATGGTGTTGAAGATATGATTTTTGTCAACATACTAAAGTTTCTGTTTGGTTTTGCTTTAGCCATTGCTATTTTAGCTGGTGGTGGTGTGGTTGCTGCGCTTTACTTTATTAACCGAAATGCTGTAACCCCCAACAAGCCAATGTTTGATAACGATCGACCTCCAGCCATAACTGCAGGAGTAAAACCAGGAGAATCAGCATTTACCACTACTTCAAAAGTGAAGGAGAAAAAAGATACAAAATCCCAAAATACACCATCACAAAAAGATAAACAGTCAACAGAAGAAGGAAAACCTGCAAAACCGTTGCCACCAGGGGCTTATAATGCTCGGGTAACATGGTCTCAAGGTTTAGTTTTGCGTTCTGAGCCCAACACAGATGCCGAATCTGTTGGTGGGGTAGGTTTTAATAAAAAAGTTATTGTTTTACAAGTCAGTCAAGATAAAGCTTGGCAAAAGGTTCGGGTGGTAGGTACAGATGAAGAAGCTTGGGTAAAAGCCGGTAATACTAAACGTACTAATGAATAATTAGAATAAAAACCAAGTAACCAAGTAAACAACCGATTAAAAGACAGGGTTACAGCATTGCTGTATCCCTATATATTTTAAGCATATTTTTACTATTCAATAGTGATGTTTCAGATTTGAAATTTTGGATTTCAAATTTTAGAATGGAAACAAATAATAATTTGGATATTTTATGTATAAATATATCTTCACTAAAAGATAACTAAATTCATAAATATTCTATTAATGTTAATAACTAATATTAATTAATATTTATAGTTAAATTTATCTATACATAAATGTAATACAAATAACTATTTGGTATATTTTATCTATAAGTTTAATTAAGCGTTCAATATTAACAGTAAACTGACTTAAGAGTAAATCGCAAGTTATATAAATACTGATACTGTATATTTGAAAATATCATAATTGCTTCGTAAATCGAACTAGATATTTCGGAGATAATGTTTCACTTCCAATTGCCTAAGATACTGTCAAAAATACCACATAAACTCAAATTACCAGCGGTAATATTTGCCGTTATATTAGTTCTTCTACATACTTCAATGCCACATGCATTGACCGAACAGCCAGTCACGTTAAATATGTTGATGACAGCCCCGGATGCTCAACCTTGGAAAACAGGAATAATCAAAGACTTTGAAGCAAAAAATCCAGGTATTCGTATCAATATAGTTGAAGGTCCAAATTCAACAAATCTATTAGAAGACCTTTATACCTCTGCTTTTATTTTGGGTGATTCACCCTATGATTTGGTAAATATGGATGTAGTTTGGACTCCGAAATTTGCAGCAGCTGGATGGTTATTAGATTTAACAGATAAAATTTCTTCAGATGAATTAACAGCTTTCTCTGAAAAAGACGTAGAAGGAAGGCGTTACCAAGAAAAATTATATGCAATTCCCATGCGTTCTGATGTGGGAATGCTTTATTATCGCAAAGATTTACTTGAAAAAGCAGGGTTGGCAGCACCACAAACTTTTGCAGATCTAATGGAAATTTCCCAAACTTTACAAAAGGGAAATAAAGCTAAATGGGGTTACATTTGGCAAGGTAAACAATATGAAGGACTAGTTGCAATGTTTGCAGAAGTCCTACAAGGTTATGGAGGATTTTGGGTTAATCCAGAAAATTTGGAAGTGGGATTAGATCGACCAGCAACTATTGAAGCAATTAAGTTTCTCAAGCAAACTATCACAGATAAAGTTTCTCCAAGTGGTGTAACCACATATCAAGAAGAAGAAACTAGAAGATTATTTCAAAGTGGACAGGCAGTTTTTTTACGGAATTGGCCTTATGTTTGGCCCCTTGCTAATACAGATGATTCTCCACTTAAAGGTAAAATAGCTATCAAACCAATGCTTGCAACTCCTAATAATACGGGTGGAGCTTGTTTAGGAGGATGGGCACTAGGAATTTCTAAATCTTCCAAACATCCTGAAGAAGCTTGGAAAGCAATTAAGTATTTTACTTCTGAAGTAGCCCAACGTAAGTTTATTTTAGAAGCTGGTTTTGTACCAAGTAGGCGTTCTTTATTTACAGATCCAGAAATTGTAAAAAAATATCCCCACTACCCAACACTTTTAAAGGTTGTAGAACAAGCTGTTTTACGTCCTCCAATTCCTCAATACGCCCAAGCATCAGATATTTTACAACGCTATTTAAGTGCTGCATTAACTAATAGAATGTCACCAGAAGCAGCCATGAGTGCTGCGGCAAATGAAACTCGGCAATTATTAGGTGAAAAGGTTAATCAAAGAATATCAATTGCAGATGGCAAAGTAAATTTACAAGAAATAAGTGAAGATAAATCAGAAAACTTACTTCAAACATCAATATTAGAAACAGCAAAACTAGAAACAGCAAAATTAGAAAATACAGAGCTATCTTCACGAAAGGAATTTACACCTGAATTACTGGAGAAAAAATCTGTAGTATCAGATGAAAAACAGGATAGAGATATACAAAGTGTGAATATATTGCATGAAGAAATATCTCTCATACAATCTGAAGAAAAAAGTTTAATTACACAACAAGATGAACCATTACTACTAAGCTCTAAATAAAAATTACAACCAAGCTCAAAAAATTACATATTGAAAAATTAAACATTAACGATCGCAAACTGAGTATCAACAACTAAAGCTCGTATATAAATTACCTAATTTAGGTAATAAAGAAGAAAAATGCAAACCATCCGAAGTCGAGAACAGCGAACCGCCTTAATATTTTTACTACCTGCTTTAATCTTACTTTTGCTAGTATTTGGTTATCCAATAATTCGTGCTTTTTGGTTAAGCTTATTTACAAAAAATTTGGGTACAGAACTACAGCCAATCTTTGTAGGATTTGATAATTACATACGAATGGTAGGAGACGGTCGTTTTTGGAATAGTTTGTGGACAACTACCATTTTCACCACAGCATCAGTAATTATTGAATTACTCTTGGGATTAGGTATCGCCTTAGTTCTAAATCAACAGTTTGTTGGAAGGGGTGTGATGCGTACTGTGGCAATTTTACCTTGGGCTTTACCAACAGCACTAATTGGTTTAGCTTGGGCATGGATATTTAACGACCAATTTGGTGTTGCTAATGATATTTTATTACGCTTGGGTTTTATAGACACTGGTATTAATTGGTTGGGAGAACCAACATTAGCAATGGTAGCGGTAATATTTGCAGACGTTTGGAAAACTACCCCATTTATTAGTATTTTACTTTTAGCTGGTTTACAATCAATTTCACCAGATTTATACGAAGCTCATTCTATAGATGGAGCATCTTCTTGGCAAAGTTTCCGCCAAATAACTTTACCATTATTGATGCCACAAATCTTGATTGCAATGTTGTTTCGTTTCGCTCAAGCTTTTGGAATTTTTGACTTAATTAAAGTTATGACTGAGGGTGGTCCTGGTGGAGCAACAGAGGTTGTATCGATGTATATTTACTCTACCGTCATGCGCTATTTGGACTTTGGTTATGGTGCGGCACTAGTAGTCGTAACATTTTTATTATTGATTTTTGCAGTTGTACTAGCGAGCTTACTGCTTAAAAATTTACGTTCTCGAAGTTCGCAATTTTAATTTTCAGTTATTAGTTTATGGCTGACGCCACGCCCTTACGGGCTACATTTACCAATTACCAATTACCAATTACCAACTATCAGTCAGTAAATTTTTAATTATCCCAAACAAATGACTTCAGTTTCTCCCAAATATACAATTAATTCTGAAGAAAATAATACTACAAAAAATATAGGCAGAAAAATATTATTATGGGTCGCCGTAGTTCTAATTACTATTTTTTGCCTTGCTCCTGTAATGTGGCAATTATTAACTTCATTTAAAACAAAAGAAGCTATAGAAGAAGTTCCTACTGCTTATTTTACTCTGAGTTTAACTTGGAAACATTATATTGATTTATTTAGTAGGCGTCCTTTTTGGCTTTATATACTAAATAGTGCCTTTGTTTCTTTTGTTTCTACTACTCTTGCATTAGCCGTAGGAGCACCTGCAGCTTATGCATTAGCCCGTTTACGTCCATGGGGTGGCAAAGTTATTTTGGCTGCTATTTTAATTGTGACTTTGTTCCCAGGTATTTTATTATTCTTAGGCTTATTAGAAATAATTCAATGGCTACATTTGGGTAATAATTATTTGGCATTAATTATTCCCTATACAGCAATTAATCTACCACTCACAATTTTAGTTTTACGTAGCTTTTTTGAACAGCTTCCTAAAGACTTAGAAGATTCAGCACGAATTGATGGTTACAACACCGTGCAAATGTTAGTTCATATTTTGCTACCAATGACCATTCCTGCATTAGTAACAACAGGAATTTTGACATTTATTTTTGCTTGGAATGAGTTTATTTTTGCTCTAACATTTATTACTCGGGAAAGTATGAAAACTATTCCTGTTGCTGCAGCACAATTAGGTGGTGCATCCAGCTATGAAATACCTTATGGTTCTATCGCCGCAGCAACAGTTGTGGGAACTTTCCCCTTAGTTATATTGGTATTATTTTTCCAAAGAAAAATTGTTCAAGGTCTTACTGCTGGAGCAGT
>JAAUYH010012053.1_pt1 | contig 24408 bp, 18 predicted proteins | sample 7278061 | NCBI WGS metagenome assembly JAAUYH01 (sample SAMN14350203, study PRJNA611818) | marine sediment metagenome | isolation source: surface marine sediment (0.6m) | place: French Polynesia: Moorea | collected 2018-08 | reverse complement strand
TGGGCCGCTTGCCCCTCTCCCTGGCGGGCGCGGGCGGTGGCGCCGGCGCCTCGGGCTCGGGCCTCGGCGCGGCCTCGGCATGAGCAGACGGCGTTGGCGGCGTCGGAGCCGGCGCCTCGGTCACCGGCTCGGCTCCTGGCGCGCCAGCCTCGCCATTGACCCGGATGAAGGCCAGCGGCGCGCCGACCGGCACCTCGGTCCCCAGTTCCACCAGGGTCCTGTCGAGCACGCCATCCTCGAAGATCTCGACCTCGATGGCGCCCTTCTGGGTCTCGACCACGGCGATGATGTCGCCGCGATGCACGGCGTCGCCCGGCTGTTTCAGCCACTCGACCAGGGTCCCGGCCTCCATGTCGGCGCCGAGCGAGGGCATGAGGAACTGGCCCATCAGCGGGCCTGCGTCTTCTTCGCCGCGGCGACGATGGCGGGAACCTGCGGCAATGCCGCCTGTTCCAGGTGTTCCGGATACGGAATCGGAACCTCGGCGGTGCAGACCCGCTCGACCGGCGCGTCCAGCGACCAGAAGGCCTGGTCCATGATGCGGGCGCTGATCTCCGCCGACAGGCTCAGGCTGCGCCAGCCCTCGTCGACGACCACCGCCCGCCGCGTCTTTCCGACCGAGCCCAGGATGGTCTCGTCGTCCAGCGGCCTCAGCGTACGCAGGTCGATCACCTCGGCCGAGATGCCGTCCTCCGAAAGCGCCTCGGCGGCCTCCAGGGTCTTGCCCAGGGTGCCGCCATAGGTGATCAGCGTGACGTCGGTGCCGGTGCGGCGGATGGCCGCCTTGTCGATCTCGACCGGCCCGGCGTCGGCGGCGATCCGGCCCTTCATGTTGTAGAGCATGACGTGCTCGAAGATCAGCACCGGGTCCGGATCCTCAAGCGCCGTCCACAGCATGCCGCGGGCGTCCTCCAGCGTTGCCGGGGCCAGCACCTTGATGCCGGGGATGTGGGTGTACCAGCCCTCCAGGCTGTGGCTGTGCTGGGCGGCGAGCTGGCGGCCGGCGCCGGTCGCCATGCGGATCACCAGCGGCACGCTGAACTGGCCGCCGGACATGTGGCGGATGGTCGCCGCGTTGTTGAGGATCTGGTCCAGGGCCAGCAGACTGAAATTGACCGTCATCACCTCGACGATCGGCCGCATGCCGTTCAGCGCCGCCCCGATGCCGGCGCCGACGAAGGCGGACTCCGACAGCGGCGTGTCGCGCAGCCGCTCCGTCCCGAACTCGTCCAGCAGCCCCTTGGTGACGGCATAGCAGCCGCCGTAATGGCCGATGTCCTCGCCCATCATGAACACCCGGGGGTCGCGGTTGAAGGCGTCGCGGATCGCCTGCTTGCAGCATTCGCGATAGGTGGTCTCGACGGTGTCGGCGGCCGGCTCGGCCAGGGTCTCGACGCTCATGCCACGGCCTCCTCGGTGTAGACGTTGCGGGTCAGCTGCTCGACCGGCTCCCAGCTGCCGGTCTCGGCGAAGGCGACCGCCTCGTCGATCTCGGCGCTGACACGTGCCTCGATCCCGGCCAGGTCGTCATCATGCAGCGAGCCGGTCTCGTGCATCCACTCGACGAGGCGCACGACCGGGCCGTGCTTCTTCCACTCCTCGATCTCCGCCTTGTCGCGGTACATCTGCGCATCGAACATGGAATGGGCGCGGAACCGGTAGGTCTTGGCCTCGATGAAATACGGCTTGCCGGTCTCGCGGATGGCGTCGACCGCGCGCATCGCCGCCGCCTCCACCGCGACCACGTCCATGCCGTCCACCAGCTCCGAGGTGATGTTGTAGCACGCCGCCTTCTCGTGGATGGCTTGCTGGGACTCGGTGTATCGCAGCGCCGTGCCCATGGCGTACTGATTGTTCTCGCAAAGGAACAGAACCGGCAGGTCCCAGAGGGCGGCAAGGTTCAGGCTCTCGTGAAATTCGCCCTCCGCCACCGCGCCGTCGCCGAAGAAGCAGGCCGTGATGCCGTCCCGGCCGGCCATCTTGTCGGCGAGCGCCGTGCCCACCGCCAACGGCAGGCCGCCGCCGACGATGGCGTTGCCCCCGAAGAACCGGGTCTCGGTGTCGAAGACGTGCATCGAGCCGCCGCGCCCGCCGCTGCAGCCCTCCTGCTTGCCGTACATCTCGGCCATGACCGTGGTCATCGGCACGCCGCGGGCCAGGGCCTGGCCGTGCTCCCGATAGGTGGCGACGACGGAATCCTCCGGCTTCAGCGCCTGCATGATTCCGACCGAGACCGCCTCCTCGCCGATGTAGAGATGCAGAAAGCCGCGGATCTTCTGCTGGGTATACAGCTCGGCGCATTTTTCCTCGAAATGCCGGATGCGCAGCATCTGGTACAGCAGGTTCAGCAGGTGATCGCGGCTGAGGCGCGGCTTGTGGGGGGTGCTGGTCATTTCTCGTCGCTTTCCAGGGTCGAGATGTCGCCTTCGGCGAGCCCGAGTTCGCGCGCCTTCAGCAGACGCCGCATGATCTTGCCGCTGCGGGTCTTGGGCAGGTTCTCGCGGAAGTCGATCTCCTTGGGCGCGACGGCCGGACCCAGCCGCTTGCGGGCGTGGCCGCGCAGCTCCCGGCGCAGTGCCTCGTCCGGCGCATGACCGGGCTTCAGCGCCACGAAGGCCTTCACCGCCTCGCCCATCACCGGATCGGGCACGCCGATCACCCCGACCTCCGCCACCGCCGGGTGCTCCATCAGGGCGCTCTCGACCTCGAAGGGACCGATCAGGTGGCCGGCCGACTTGATCACGTCATCGGCGCGGCCGACGAACCAGAAGTAGCCGTCGGCATCGCGCATCGCCAGATCGCCGGACAAATACCAGCCATCGGCGAAGCATTTGCGGTAGCGCTCCTCCTCGTTCAGGTAGCCGCGGAACATCGAGGGCCAGCCGACCTTGAGCGCCAGCTCGCCCTGCTCGCCGGGTTCGGTGACCTCGTCGGCGCCGCCATCCTCGCGGCGGGCCACGATCCCGGCCTCAATGCCGGGCAGGGGGCGGCCCATCGAGCCCGGCTTGACCGGCATGGCGGCGTAGTTGGCGATCATGATGCCGCCGGTCTCGGTCTGCCACCAATTGTCGTGGAACGGCCGGCCGAAGACCTCGGTCGCCCAGACCACGGCTTCGGGGTTGAGCGGTTCACCGACGCTGGCCATGAATCGCAAGGCCGAGAGGTCGTATTTGGCGGCGATCTCGCCGCCCAGCTTCATCAGCATGCGGATCGCGGTCGGCGCGGTGTACCAGACCGTGACTTTCTGGTCCTGCAGGATGCGGTACCAGCGCTCGGCATCGAACTCGGCCTCGTCGACCACCATGGTCACGCCATGCAGCAGCGGCGCGATGATGCCGTAGGAGGTGCCGGTCACCCAGCCCGGATCGGCGGTGCACCAGTAGATGTCGTCGCCATGCAGGTCGAGGGCGTAGCGGCCGGTCATGTAGTGGTGGGCGACGGCGCCGTGGACATGCACCGCGCCCTTCGGCTTGCCGGTGGTGCCGCTGGTGAAATGCAGCAGCGCCATGTCCTCGGCGGCGGTGCCGACGATGTCGAACGTGTCGTTTTCGTCGGCCATCAGGGCGTCGACGCCGATCGTGCCCGGTTGATCGCCGGATACGTCGCCAATCAGCAGGACATGCTTCAGCCCGGGCATCTCGTCCCGCCAGGCCGCCACCTTGCGGCGGTACAGCGTTTCCGTCGTGACCAGGGCGCGGGCGTCGCCGATCTCCATGCGGGCGCGCACTGGCTCCGGCCCGAAGGCGGAGAACAACGGCGAGAACACGCATCCCGCCTTCAGCGTTCCGAGCGCGGCGATGTAGAGCTCCGGCAGCCGACTCGCCAGGCAGAAGACCCGCTCGCCGGTTTCGACCCCCAAGCCCCGGAGGGCGTTGGCGAAGCGGTTCGCGGCCGCTGTCAGCTCGGCATAGGTGAACTCGCGAATGCGGTCGTCCTTGCCGATCCAGCGCAGGGCCAACCGGTCTCCGCGCCCGGCCTCCAGATGGCGGTCCAGCGCCTCGTAGGCGATGTTGATGCCGCCGCCGGGCAGCCCAGCGAGTTCGGCGCGCACCGCGTCCCAGTCGAAGGTCTGCCGGGTGCTGTCGTAATCGGCCAAATTCGGTGACGGTCCCGCGGTGTCCGGCGTCTTGACGATGGTGTCGAATGGCATGGCATCCCTACCTTTTCCGCGGAGGCGAACACGGTGGTGATCCTGGCGGCCGACCTGCGAAACGGCGCGTTTCGCATCGGCCAGGCAATGGTGGCGGTGGCCACATCTTGACTCCATGATCTGGATCAAGGGGCTATGATGGCTGCAACGGCAGAGTAGCCGCAGGCATTCAGAGTGTCGGCAAGCCGGGTCATGAACTCGAGATTGCTTTCCGCAAGCGAGGCGGGGAAGGGAGGGCGTCCAGAGGTGAGCACAAAGTCGAAGAAACACTCCGCCGATGTGGTGGAGTTTGAGAAGAAGCTGACCAAGAAGGAATACGAGAAGGCGCTGGGCCGTCTTCATATCGAATTGGTCAAGCTCCAGGAGTGGATAAAGGACAAGGGCCTGAAGGTCGTTGTCATCTTCGAGGGCCGGGACGCCGCCGGAAAGGGCGGCACGCTGAAACGCATCGCCGAATGCCTGAATCCGCGGATTTGTCGGGTCGAGGCCCTCGGAACGCCGACCGAGCGCGAGAAGACGCAATGGTACTTCCAGCGCTATGTCGCGGAACTGCCGGCGGCCGGTGAAATGGTGCTGCTGGACCGCAGCTGGTACAACCGTGCCGGCGTCGAGCACGTGATGGGGTTCTGCACCGACGACGAATACCGCGAGTTCCTGCGCTCCTGCCCGCATTTCGAGCGCATGCTGGTCCGGTCCGGCATCATCCTCATCAAATATTGGTTCTCGGTCAGCGATGAGGAGCAGGAGCGCCGCTTCCAGGCCCGCATCGACAACCCCATCAAACGCTGGAAACTAAGCCCGATCGACCTGGAGTCGCGCCGCCGCTGGTTCGACTATTCCCGCGCCAAGGACGAGATGTTCGTCCACACCGACATCGAGGAGGCGCCCTGGTGGGTGGTCGATTGCACCGTGAAGATACGCGGCCGCCTGAACTGCATCAGCCACCTCCTGTCGATGATCCCGTATGAGGACATCACGCCCGGGAAGATCAAACTGCCGCCGCGCCAAGAAGACACCGGCTACGTCCGGCCGCCGATGCACAAGCAGAAGTCGGTGCCGGAGATCTATTGACGGGCTAGCCGTCCAGCGCCTTGAGGGCGTCGCGGAACGCGATCAGGGCGGCGTCCTCCGCCGCGTGCCGACCATCGCGCACGACCCGGCGTCCGGCGACCACCACGTCGCGCACGGGTGTCCGGTTTCCGGCGAAGACCAGGCTGTCCAACAGGCCGTCGCCGGTCCGGCCGATCAGCGACGGGTGCTCCGCGTCCAATACCACCAGATCGGCCCGGCCGCCCGGTTCGATCCGCCCGATCGGCCGACCCAGGGCCTGGGCGCCGCCGGCGAGCGCCGCGTTGTACAGGCGGGCGCCGGTCGACGGCGTGTCCTCCGACGCCGCGACGAGACGCTGCCGTCGGGCCAGGCGCTGGCCGTATTCCAGCCAGCGCAGCTCCTCGATCGGGCTGATCGAGATGTTGCTGTCGGAGCCGATGCCGAATTTGCCGCCGGATCTGAGATAGTCGGGCAGCGCGAACAGCCCGTCGCCGAGATTGGCCTCGGTGGTGGGGCACAGCCCGGCCACTGCGTCGCTGGCGGCCAGCCCGCGGGTTTCCTCCGCCGTCATGTGGGTGGCGTGCACCAGGCACCAGCGGCCGTCCACCGGCGCTTCCGACAGCAACCACTCCACCGGCCGCATGTTGGACCAGGCCAGGCAGTCCTCGACCTCGCGCTCCTGCTCCGCGACATGGATGTGGATCGGCGCCATGTCGTCATCGGACTGCACCCCGGCCACGACCGCGGCCAAGGCCTCCGGCGACACGGCCCGCAGGCTGTGCGGCGCGATGCCGATGCGGATCTGCGGATCGTCGGCATGGGCCCGTCGCAGGATCGCGGCGATCGACAGCAGGGTGTCCGGATCATTGGCGAACCGACGCTGGCCGTCGCCGGTCGGCACGCCGCCGAAGCCGCCCTGGGCATAGGGGACCGGCAGCAACGTCAGCCCGATTCCGGCCCGTCCGGCGGCGGCGATGAGCCGGTTCGACATCTCGGTTGGCGCGTCATAGGGCGTGCCGTCCTGGGCATGGTGGATGTAGTGGAACTCGCCGACCGCGGTGTAGCCGGCCTTCAGCATCTCGACATAGAGCTGCGTCGCCACCGCCTCGACCTCATCCGGCCCCAGCCGCGCCAGGAAGCGGTACATGGTCTCCCGCCAGGCCCAGAAATCGTTGCTGCCGGCGCGCTCGGCCCAACCGGCCATGGCCCGCTGGAAGGCGTGGGAGTGCAGGTTGGGCATGCCGGGGATGACCGGCCCGGCCAGGATCGAGGCATTGCGGGCCTCGGCCTTCGGCGTGACGGCGGTGATCGCGCCGAGTGCATCCACCTCGATGCGGACGGCCTCGGCCCAGCCGTCGGGCAGCAGGGCGGTCGGGGCGAAATAGGCGGTCATGGCGGGGCTTGCCAGTCTCGGCGTCGGTGAAGGATAACCGGGTGATCCGGTCAACCGACCGTAACGCACGCGGAGGGACAACGCCATGTGGGATGCGCTGTGGCTGAACGCCCACCTCGCGACCATGGCGACCGAGCCCGGCGCCGAGGACGGCTATGGCACGATCCATGACGGCGCGATCGGGGTCGAGCGCGGCCGCATCACCTGGGTCGGCCGGCGCGGCGACCTGCCTGGCGATCCGCGGCAACTGGCCGGCGAGGTGCATGATTGCGGCGGTCGCTGGATCACGCCCGGTTTGATCGACTGCCACACCCATCTGGTCTATGGCGGCGACCGCGCCAGCGAGTTCGCGCTTCGGCTGAAGGGCGCCAGCTACGAGGAGATCGCCCGCGCCGGTGGCGGCATTCTCTCCACCGTCTCGGCCACCCGCGCCGCCGACGAAGACAGCCTGCTCCAATCGGCGGGGCGGCGGCTGGCCACGCTGCGCCGGGAGGGGGTCACGACGATCGAGATCAAGTCGGGCTACGGGCTGGACCTGGATACCGAGTTGCGGATGCTGCGGGTGGCGGGCCGGCTGGGTGAGCAGACGGGCGTACGCGTTAGCCGTACGTATCTCGGCGCCCATGCGATCCCGACGGAGTACGCCGGCGATGCGGATGGCTATCTGGACCTGGTCTGCCGCCAGGTGATGCCGCAGGTCGCAGCCGAGGGGCTGGCGGATACGGTCGATGCGTTCGGTGAGAAGATCGCCTTCTCGCCGGAGCAGGTGAGCCGCGTCTTCGAAGCGGCGCGGGAGCTCAGCCTGCCGGTTAAATTGCATGCCGACCAGCTTTCCGACCAGGGTGGAGGCCGCCTCGCCGCCGCCTATGATGCCCTCTCTGCCGATCATGTGGAGTACGTCTCCGAGGCCTCAGTCCAGGCGATGGCCGAGGCCGGTACGGTCGCCGTACTTCTGCCAGGCGCGTACTACTTCCTGGGCGAGACCCAGCTGCCGCCGGTTGCCCTGTTCCGTCGACATGGGGTGCCGATGGCGGTCGCCACCGACTGCAATCCGGGCAGCGCGCCGGTGACCTCGCTGCTGCTGATGCTCAACATGGCGTGCACCTTGTTCCGTCTGTCGCCGGAGGAGGCGCTGGCCGGCGTGACCCGCAATGCCGCGCAGGCCCTGGGCCTTGCCGAGGAGTGCGGCCGCCTGTCGCCGGGGCTGGCGGCGGATTTTGCGCTGTGGTCCATTGCGGTGCCGGCGGAGCTGTCCTATCGGATCGGATTCAATCCCTGTTCCGGGATCGTGCAGGCCGGACGTCCCGTCGATATGGCGGGTTGACGGCGCGCGGCGAGGCTGGAGCTCATGCGAGACGATCAGGACTTCACCCTGACCCGCGAGACCATCCTGTCCGGCCACGTGGCGGAGATGGTTCGCACCGTCGATCCCTCGGTGCATATCCTCAGCGAGGACGAACTCGGCCGGTCCCGCGATGCGATCCTGGATGGCCATGCCGGCGGCGATCTCTGGGTGTTCGCCTACGGATCGTTGATCTGGAACCCGGCGTTCCACTTCGTCGAGAGGCGGCCGGCACGGCTCCATGGCTATCATCGCAAGTTCTGCCTGCGCACCCATATCGGCCGCGGGACCCCGGAACTGCCGGGGCTGATGCTCGGGCTTGAGGCGGGCGGCAGCTGCAAGGGCTTCGCCTACCGGATCGCGGCCGGCGCGGTCGAACAGGAGACGCGGGTGCTGTGGAAGCGCGAAATGGTGGTCGGCAGCTACGAGCCGCGCTGGGTCGTCATCGACGGCGGCGGCCCGGAACGCCGCGCCATAACCTTCGTGATGAACAAGCGGCATCCGATGTATGCCGGTCGCCGGTCCCGGGATGAGATCGTGCACACCCTGGCCCATGCCAGGGGCATCCTGGGGCGCGGCTGCGACTACATCTTCGAACTGGTCGAGGAGCTTGATGCCTCCGGCGTCCACGATCACGTCCTGGCGGCGATCGCCGGCGAGGTGCGGGCGCTGCAGCGTGGTGGTGGGAGCGGATGACGGCAGCGCTGACAGACCGGCTGCGCGCGATCTGCCTGGACCTGCCTGAGGCGGTCGAGAAGGAGGCGTGGGGCGACCCTACCTTCCGCATTCGCGACAAGATTTTCGCCATGGAGAAGCGCGGCGACGGGCGCGTGTCGGTCTGGTGCAAGGCGCCGCCGGGCAGCCAGGAGGTCCTGATCGGGGCCGATCCCGAGCTGTTCTTCGTGCCGCCCTATGTCGGGCACAAGGGCTGGGTCGGCATGCGCCTCGACCGCGAGCCCGATTGGGACGAGGTGGCGTGGGTTGTCGCGCGAAGCTACCGGATGATCGCGCCAAAGCGGCTGGCGGCGTTGATCGGCGAACCGGCATCGCCGCCCAGGTAGAGCCGGCCAGCACTCCAGGGTTTACGAGCGGCGATAATGGCCGGCGCCCCAGTCGAGCATCTTCTGGAGCACGGAAGACAGCAGCGGCCGCAAGGTCTCCGCTTTCGCGTCGTCATAGGAGTACGGCGGCGCCTCGTCCATGTAGGTCGTCTGCGCCAGCTCCATCTGCACCGCGTTGACGCGGCTGGACGGATCGCCGTAGTGGCGGGTGATGTAGCCACCCTTGAAGCGGCCGTTCACCGCCGTCTGGTAGTCGTGGCTGTCCTGGCAGACCAGGGCGAGGCGGATGGTCAGCGCCGGTTCGGCCGACTTGCCGCCGCCGGTGCCGATGTTCAGGTCCGGCAGCGTGTCCTCGAAGAACCGCGGCACCTGGCTGCGGATCGAGTGGGCGTCGTAGAGCAGGGCATAACCGTGTGCCCGTTTCAGCCGGTCGAGCTCGGTGGCCAGCACCTGATGATAGGGTTGCCAATAGTCGGCCCGCCGTTCGGCGACCTCGGCCGCATCGGGTTCCCCACCGTCGCGATAGATCGGCAGCCGATCGAAGGTGGAGGTCGGGCACAGCTCGGTGTTGTCGGCGCCGGGATAGAGGTCCGCGCCGTCGGGATCGCGGTTGAGGTCGATGACGTAGCGCGAATGGGTGGCGCAGAGGATGCCGGCGCCCAGATCGCTTGCGAAATCGTAGAGCCGGTCGACATGCCAGTCGGTGTCGGGCAGGGCTCTCGCGTCGTCGGTGAAGCGGTCGGCGATCGCGTCGGGCACATGCGTTCCCGCATGCGGCACGCTGACCAGCAAGGGTGTGTCGCCACGGGTGAGATGGAAGGGTTGCACGCGGCGGCCTCCGGTCAGGGACGGTGGGGCAGGATGTCGCCGGCGAAGTCGGTGAACGCGCCGTCGACGATCAATTGCTTGACCGCGGCGATGTCGGGCGCCATCAGGCGGTCCTCCTCCAGCGGCGGTGCGACGCCCCGGATCGCGTCATAGGCCGGCAGCAGCGCCCGGCTGGTCTTGAGCGGCTTGCGGAAGTCCAGGCCCTGGGCCGCCGCCAGCAGCTCGATCGCGACGATGCCGGCGGTGTTGTCGGCCATGTCGCCGATCCGCCGGGCGGCATAGGTCGCCATGCTGACGTGATCCTCCTGATTGGCGGAGGTCGGCAGGCTGTCGACGCTGGCCGGATGGGCGAGCGCCTTGTTCTCGCTGGCCAGCGCCGCCGCGGTCACCTGGGCCATCATGAAGCCCGAGTTGAGTCCCGGGTCGCCGGTGAGAAAGGGCGGCAGCCCGGACAGGTTGCTGTCGATCAGGAGGGCGGTCCGCCGCTCCGACAGGGCGCCGATCTCCGCCACCGCCAGCGCCATGATGTCCGCCGCCATGGCCACCGGCTCGGCATGGAAGTTGCCGCCGGACAGCACTTCTCCGGTCTCCGGAAACACCAGCGGATTGTCGGTGACCGCGGTCGACTCGATCGCCAGCGTGCCCGCCACATCGGTGTGGATGTCCAGACAGGCGCCCATCACCTGCGGCTGGCAGCGCAGACTGTAGGGGTCCTGCACCCGGTCGCAATCCAGGTGCGACTGGCGGATCTCGCTGCCGTCCAGCAGCCGCCGCAGGGTGCCGGCGACCCGGAACTGCCCGGCATGGCCGCGCAGACCGTTCAGCCGCTCGTCGAACGGCGCGTCGCTGCCAAGCGCGGCGTCGACCGACAGCGCGCCGGCGACCAGCGCGGCGGCAAAGACATCCTCGGCCGCGAACAGGCCGAGCACGGCGAGCGCGGTCGAGACCTGGGTTCCGTTGAGCAGCGCCAGGCCTTCCTTCGGTGCCAGCGCCAGCGGCTCGAGGCCGGCCTTTGCCAGCGCGTCTTTGGCCGGCAGCACCTTGCCGGCGACCCGCGCCTCCCCGACCCCGAGCAGCACCGCCGCCATATGCGCCAATGGCGCCAGGTCGCCGGAGGCGCCGACCGAGCCTTTCGACGGGATGCAGGGATGGATCCGATGTTCGATGAGCGCCAGAAGCGCTTCGACGATCTCCCAACGCACGCCGGAATGGCCCCGCGCCAGGCTGAGCACCTTCAACACCATGGTCAGCCGCACCGCGCGATCGTCCAGCAGCGGGCCGGTCCCGGCGGCGTGCGACAGCACGATGTTGCGCTGCAGGTCGGCCAGGCGGTCGTCCTCGATCCGGGTCTGCGCCAGCTTGCCGAAGCCGGTGTTCACGCCGTACACCGTGGTCCCGGACGCGACAATGTCGGCGACGGTGCCGGCGGCGGCCTCGACCGCCGGCCGGCAATCCGGATCCAGCGCCAGCGCCCCTCCGCCGCGGACCAAAGCGCGCAGCACCGCCAGCGTCGCGTCGTTGGGGTGCAGGGTGGTCGGCTTGCCGGCCGGCATGCGCCTATCGCTCCAGCATCGGCAGCTTGAGGCCCTGCTCGGCGGCGCAGGCGACCGCGATGTCGTAACCGGCGTCGGCGTGGCGCATGACGCCGGTGCCGGGGTCGTTGGTCAGCACCCGTTCCAGCCGGCGCGCCGCCGCCTCGGTGCCGTCGGCCACCACCACCATGCCGGCATGCTGGGAATAGCCGATGCCGACCCCGCCGCCGTGGTGGATCGACACCCAGGTGGCGCCGCTGGCGCAGTTCAGCAGGGCGTTCAGCAGCGGCCAGTCGGACACGGCGTCCGAGCCGTCGGTCATGCCCTCGGTCTCGCGGTTGGGGCTGGCCACCGATCCGGAATCGAGATGGTCGCGGCCGATGACGATCGGCGCCGAGACCTCCCCGGACGCCACCATCTCGTTGAAGGCGAGGCCGAGCCGCGCCCGGTCGCCCAGGCCGACCCAGCAGATCCGCGCCGGCAGGCCCTGGAACTGGATGCGGGTGCGGGCCATGTCGAGCCAGTTATGGAGATGCGGGTCGTCCGGCATCAGGGCCTTGACCCGTTCGTCGGTCCGGTAGATGTCCTCCGGGTCGCCGGACAGGGCGGCCCAGCGGAACGGCCCGATGCCGCGGCAGAACAGCGGCCGGATATAGGCTGGCACGAAGCCGGGGAAGTCGAAGGCGTGCTCGACCCCCATGTCCTTGGCCATCTGGCGGATGTTGTTGCCGTAATCGAGGGTCGGCACGCCCATGGCGTGGAACTCCAGCATGGCGCGCACCTGCACCGCCATGGAGTCCTTGGCTGCCCGGATCACCACCTCGGGCTCGCTCTGGCGCCGGCGTTCCGCCTCGTCCCAGGTCCAGCCGGCGGGCAGGTAGCCGTTCAGAGGGTCGTGGGCGCTGGTCTGGTCGGTGACCACGTCGGGGCGGCAATCGGCGTCGTCCCTGGCCCGCCTGGCCAGTTCCGGGAACACCTCCGCCGCGTTGCCCAGCAGGCCGATCGAGATCGCCTCGCCCTTCTCGCGGGCTTCGCGCAACAGCGCCAGCGCCTCGTCGAGGTCGTCCGAGCGCCGGTCGAGGTAGCGGGTCGCCAGCCGCCGGTCGATATGGCTCGCCTGGCATTCAACCGCCAGCATCGAGGCGCCGGCCATGGTGGCGGCCAGAGGCTGGGCGCCGCCCATGCCCCCGAGGCCGCCGGTCAGGATCCACTTGCCGGCCAGGTCGCCGCCATAGTGCCGTCGGCCGACCTCCACGAAGGTCTCGTAGGTGCCCTGGACGATGCCCTGGCTGCCGATATAGATCCACGAGCCGGCCGTCATCTGGCCGTACATCATCAGGCCCTTGGCGTCGAGCTCGCGGAAGTCGTCCCAGGTTGCCCAGTGCGGCACCAGGTTGGAATTGGCGATCAGCACCCGGGGCGCGTCGGGATGGGTGCGGAAGACACCGACCGGCTTGCCGGACTGGACCAGCAGGGTCTCGTCCTCGTTCAGATCCTTCAGCGTCGACACCAGGACATCGAAGCAGCGCCAGTCCCGTGCCGCCTTGCCGATGCCGCCATAGACCACGAGCTCGTCCGGGTTCTCGGCGACATCGGGATCGAGGTTGTTCATCAGCATGCGCATGGGCGCTTCCGTCAGCCAGCTCTTCGCGGTGATGTCGCTGCCGTGGGGGGCGCGGATTTCGCGCCGGTTCTGGGTTGCGTTTGGGGAAGACTGAGTCATGGGCGGTTCCGGGGCCGGGCGGCCGGCGGGCGGGGCGCCCGCCGGCGCTGCCGTTTCGCATTGGAGAGGCGCCGGGCCGCTCACGACCCGACTCGGTCGCTAGCCTGACATGATCGCGGGTCCGCGTCACCGGTCCTGAATCGCAGCGCTCGGGTTCGCTGGCGCCTCCGAATGGGCGATCGCCGGGCCGGCATGAAGAAGGGCGGCCACAGGGGCCGCCCTCTCGTTCGGTGGTTCCGGCCTGCCGGTCGAACCGATCAGTTCGTCAGCACGTCGGCATTGTCCAGCATCTGCGACGGGATCGACAGGCCCAACGCGCGGGCCAACTCCGAATTGAGCAGCACATTGCCGCGCTGGTTGGTCACCAGCGGGATGTCGCGCGGCGACTCGCCGTTGAGGATCCGCAACGCGGTGCGGGCTGCGTATTCGCCCTGCTCATACGGGTCCTTGGTGAAGGTGATCAGCACATAGGGCGCCATCCAGGGCTGCACCGAGCCGGAGGGAATGCGCGCATGCTCCAGCACGAAGCGGTTCGCCTCCTCGTCGTTCCAACCGGCGATGCCGGCGTTGTTGTACATGTAGAGGATGTCGGCGCTGTCCTGCATCTCCAGGAATGCGGCCTTCCACTCATCGAAGGTGCTGACCCGACGGTCCTCGTCGAACTCGAGGCCGAGGACGTCGTTGTAGTTCTTGATCTCCTTGCGCAGCGTCTCGGTGTTCCCCGACAGCGACGCCACGCGTTGACCCGGCGTGATCTGGCGGATCAGCCCGAGCATCTCCGGAACGGCGCTGACTTCGACCATGCCGGTGATGTTGTCGGCGGGATAACCGTAGACCGACGCGTCCCAGTTCACCCCCGCGAACACGACCGGCAGATCGGTGTTTCGGTAGTACGGCGCAATGAGGTACTTCTGCGCGTTGTCGTCGGTGGCGATCACGATGTCGGGATTGAATTCCTCGATCACCCTCCTGGCCAGCAGGCCGGCGCGCTGCTTGAATTCCTCCGAGGTGTTGTTCTTCGTGTCCATGCGGTGAATGCGAAGGACGATGTTCTCGTCCGCCAGGGTCTGCTGGATGCCGGCGGTGATGCCATCGCTCCACTCGTAACCCTGATGATAGGAGTCGACGAACAGGACGCGCTTTGGTTCGGCCTTGTGCAGGATCAGGAAGGCTGCGCCCACGGCCAAGACGCCGGCCATGGCAACGCCCAAGATCATCTTCGCCTTCATCGGCACTCTCCAAATCGGGGGCTTTGGATCGCGGAGGGATTTCGGGTCCGCGGTGGCCGCATATTTGGCGAGCAGGCGTTAAGGTCGCGTTACTCGGAATAAGACAGGTTTCCGAGAGAATCTTTCGGATTTCTACACTGGGGAGAGGCCGCGACGGAGCTGGCGATCGGCCGATCCGAATGGCGTAGTGGGGGTTCGGCCGCCTGGGTCATTTGGCTGCCGGCAGGGTCGGCCGTAGCGGACCCTCTTCCGGGTCCCCGCTCGCCGAATTTGCGGTGGACCTGCATCCGGCATTTCGTTAATGTCTTTCAAAACGTTTTGAAGAGCAATAATGGACCTCAGGGAGCTCGCCCGCCGACTCGATTTGTCGGTCACCACCGTGTCGCGTGCGCTCAACGGCTTTCCCGAAGTCAAGGAAGCGACACGCAGGCGCGTCGTGGAGGCTGCGCAGGAGTACGGCTATGTGCCGAACCGGCTGGCCCGCAGCCTGCAGAAGGGCCGGACCGAGGCCGTCGGCATCGTCCTGCCGGCCCAGTTCGGGCATTTCACCGACCCGTTCTTCTCCGAGCTCCTGGTCGGGCTTGGCGAGCGCCTGCATCAGGACGAACTCGATCTGATCGTGACCGCGGCGCCGTCCGGGCCCGAAGAGATCGTCGCCTATCGCCGCATGGTGGAGGGACGTCGGGTCGATGCCATGGTCGTCGGCCGAACCCGGCGGAGCGACGACCGCATCGCCTATCTCCTGGACCGCGGGTTCCCCTTCGTCGCCCATGGCCGCACCGAGACGGACCGCGCCTATGCCTATCTGGACATGGATCACGAGCAGGGCTTCTGCGATCTCGGCCGCCGACTGATCAGCCAGGGGCATCGGTGCATCGCGCTGATCAATGGCCCGGATGATCTCAACCTGTCCCATCTGCGCCGGAGCGGCTTCCTGCGCGCGATGCAGGCCGAGGGCCTGGCCGCCGATGCGGCCCTGGTCGTGACCGGTGACATGACAGAGCAGGGCGGCCACGACAGTGCCGGGCGGCTGCTTGATCGGCCGGTGCCGCCGACGGCGCTGGTCTGCGCCAACGACACCATGGCCGTCGGCGCGCTGCGGGCCGCCAAGCAGCGGGGCTATGACGTCCCGGGCCGGCTGTCGATCACCGGCTATGACGACCTTCAGCTCAGCGGCTACACGGAACCGCCGCTGACGACCCTGCGCCAGCCGATCCGCAAGGCCGGGCGGTGCCTGGCGGAGATGCTCCTGGCTCTGCTGTCCGGCACCGAGCCGTCGGGGCTGCAGGTGCTTTGGATGCCGGAGCTGATTATCCGAGAGTCCGACGGGCCGCTGATGACGCGGTCGGTCGCTTAGCAAACCGGGGCGGCGGTCGCCGAGCGGCCACCGTCCGGCCAGCAAACCACGAGGGAGGGAACCCAATGAGAAGACTGTTACTGCCGACACTCACGGCCATCGCCGTCGGCATGGCCGCATCGGCGAGCGCCCAGGAGCTGCGCTTCTGGACCACCGAGGAACAGCCGGACCGGCTGGCCAAGCAGGAGGAAATGGCGGCCGAGTTCGAGGCCCAGACGGGGATCAGCGTCGAGGTCATCCCGGTCTCGGAAAGCCAGCTCGGGACCCGGGCGACCGCTGCCTTCGCGGCCAACGATCTGCCGGACGTCATCTACCACACGCTGCAATACGTGCTGCCGTGGAGCGAGGCCGGCATTCTCGACACCGCGGCCAATGACGAGGTCGTGGAGGAACTCGGGACCGAGACCTTCGCCCCGGGCGCCCTGGAGATGGCGAACTATGAGGGCGACGTCGCCGCGGTGCCGGTCGACGGCTGGACCCAGATGATCGTCTACCGCAAGGACCTGTTCGAACAGAACGGGCTGGCCGCGCCGGATTCCTACGCCAATATCCTCGCGGCCATCGAGGCGCTGCACAATCCGCCGGAGATGTACGGCTTCGTTGCGGCCACCAAGATCGACGAGAACTTCATGAGCCAGGTTCTGGAGCATGTGTTCCTGGCCAATGGCGTCAGCCCGGTGCGGGCCGATGGCTCGGTCGGCCTCGACGAGCAGGCTACGATCGAGGTGCTGGACTTCTACAAGGCCCTGGCGGAGGCGAGCCCTCCGGGTGAGCTTTACTGGAAGCAATCCCGCGAACTCTACTTTGCCGGTCAGGCGGCGATGATCATCTGGTCGCCGTTCATCCTGGACGAGCTGGCCGGCCTGCGGGATTCCGCGCCGCCGACCATCAACGCGGATCCGACCTCGCGCGAGCTGGCGGAACGCACCGGCATCGTCACCACCGTATCCGGCCCCAGCAATCCCGAAGGTGCTGCCTGGGGCGATGTCCGCTATTTCGGCATCACCGCCGATGCGGATACCGATGCGGCGATCGAGTTCGTCAAGTTCTCGATGGACGAGGGATACACCAGCACCCTGTCGATCGCGCCGGAGGGCAAGTTCCCGGTGCGGCGCGGCACGCCGGATGATCCCAACCGGTTCAACGAGGCCTGGAGCCAGCTGCCGGTCGGCGTCGACCGCAAGGCGCCGCTCAGCGATCTCTACGATCCGGCAGTGATCACCGAGATCGTCGCCGGCCTCGAAACGGCCGACCGTTGGGGCGTTGCCGAGGGTCAGCTGTCGCTGGCGTCGAAGATCATCAACAGCCAGGTCTTCAACCGGCTGGTGCGTGAATACATCGATGGCGACCGCTCCGCGGCCGAAACCGTGGCCGTGCTCCGCGAGGAGCTTGCCACGATCCAGTAGCCGGCATCCGACGGACATGCGGGTGGGGCGCCCGCATGTCCGTCTTCCGGTCGTTTCCCAGGCTCTCTTGCCCGTGCGGGGTGGTTCGTCATGAAGCCGTCTCTGAAGGCACAGGAGAGGCGGCTGGCATACATCATGCTGTTGCCGCCGCTTCTCATCGTTGCCGCGATCGTCATCTTCCCGGTGGTTGCGAACTTCTGGATCAGCGTCAAGCCGATCGAACTGGCCGATCTCCGGGCGCCGGTCCCGGCAGCCCGCGAGCGGGTCTCCCTGAACGAGGCCGATGGCTCGGTCGAGATCCAATACCGGCTGCAGAACCGCTCGACCCGCGGCGGGATCTTCGACGTCACGTTGACCGATGCGCTGCCGTCCGGCTTCACCCTCCGGGACCCGGTGGAGGGATGCACGGTGCAGGGTGCCACGCTCAGCTGCGCGTTCGGCGATTGGGAGGCCGGCCACCGCGAACGACTCAATCTCGTTTTCGAGGCACCCGCCGCGTTCTTCGCCTCCGGCATCGATCTGCGCGACAGCGATCCGATCCTGACCGGCGACGGCGAGAACCCGTTGCTGCGGGCGAACTTCACGATGGAGAACTTCCGGCGCGTGATCGAGCACCGCGAGTTCTGGGAGGTGCTGGAGGTCACGATCTACTACACGGTGTTCGGAACGCTCGGGGCGCTGTTCCTCGGCCTGTTCGCGGCGCTGCTGCTGAACCAGAGCTTCCGCGGACGCACGCTGCTGCGTGGACTGTTCCTGTTCCCCTACGTCTCGCCGGTGATCGCGGTGGCGTTCACCTGGGTGTTCTTCCTCGATCCCTTCAGCGGCGTCGTGAACGAACTGCTGAAGCACTATTTCGGCCAGGGCGAACCGGTGAATTTCCTGGGGACCAAATCGGTGCCGATCAGCTTCCTGGGGTTGACGCTCAATTTCCCGCTGGCGCTCGCCACGGTCATCATCTTCGAGGCATGGCGCTATTTCCCGCTCTCGTTCCTGTTCATCCTGGCGCGGCTGCAGGCGCTGCCCAGCGATCTCTACGAGGCGGCGGAGATGGACGGTGCCACGCCGCTGCAGAAGTTCCGCTTCATCACCCTGCCGCAGCTCGTCGGCATCCTGTCGATCCTGTTCATGCTGCGGTTCATTTGGACCTTCAACAAGTTCGACGACATCTTCCTGATGACCGGCGGCGCCGCCGGCACCCGGACGCTGACCGTCAACGTCTATGAACAGGGCTTCGCCCAGTTGAACCTGGGGGTCGGCTCGGCGGTCGCCGTCGTGACCTTCTTCGTGCTGGCGATCTTCATGGTCTTCTACTTCGTGTTCATGCCGAAAGAGGAGACGTCGTGATGCAACGATCCGTGTCTCCCGTCGCGCTCGCCATCTCCCTTGGTGTCGGCGCCGTCGCGGCGATGCTCGCTGTCGGCATATGGAGCCTGATGGCCACGATCGCCGGCGGCCAGCAGGGCACGCTGCCGATGGGAACCGCCTTCATCGCCGGTGCGTTGCAGGCCGCCGCCTTCCTCGTCCTGCGCGGTCCGCTGGGCAGTGAGCAAAGGGCCATGACAGCTTCGGGCGCCATCGGCCTGGTGATCTTCGTGCTCATCGGCCTGGTCAGCTCGGACGCTCCCCCATTCGGCAGGTCCTGGTTCTGGGCCTATATCGGGACGGTCCTCGTGTTCGCCTGCATCGCCATGATGATCCGGGCGGCGTTCCACGACCTGAACATCGCCGCGTTCCGCCGGATCGAGATCGAGACCATCATCATCCGCCTGCTGCGCGGGTTCGGCATCTCGTTCTTCACCGTCTCCGTGGCGTTCCCGTTCTACGTGATGGTGGTCAGCAGCCTGAAGAAGCAGGCCGAATTGATCGCCGATCCGCTCAACCTGGCGATCGACTTCTCGCAGGGCCTGGGCAATCTGTTCGCCAGCTACGGGCAGGTGATCACGGAGTTCAACTTCGGCCGCTACATCGGCGTCAGCACTCTGGTCTCGGTCATGACCGTGTTGATCACTCTGGCCCTGGCGATCCCGGGCGCCTATGCGGTTGCGCGGCTGCGCTTCCCCGGCCGGGTGGTGCTGTCCCAGTCGATCCTGCTGATCTACATGTTCCCGGCGATCGTGCTGGTGATCCCGCTCTACACGGTGTTCAGCCAGCTCGGGCTGCGCGACAGCCTGATCGGCCTGTTGATCGTCTATCCGGCCACGACGCTGCCGGTGGCGCTGTACATGCTGCAGGGCTATTTCCGCGGCCTCCCGTCGGAGCTGGAGGAAGCCGGGATCATCGACGGCTGCACCCGCTGGCAGGTGATCGTGAAGATCACCTTGCCGCTCAGCCTGCCGGCGGTGGCATCGGTGGCGCTCTACGTCTTCATGATCGCCTGGAACGAGTTCCTGTTCGCCTTCATGTTCCTGGACGATCCGCGCATCTTCACCCTGTCGCGCGGCGTCGTCTCGCTGAACAGCTCGGAGGTGCCGCGCCAGTTCCTGATGGCCGGCGCGGTCATCGTGACGGTGCCGATCATGGCGATCTTCCTGTGGTTCGAACGCTATCTGGTGACCGGCCTGACCGCCGGCGCGGTGAAAGGCTAGGCCGGCGCGCTGAGCGCGGGCCAGGACGGCATGGAGGCATCGTGGCGAGCCTGACCGAACAGGCACAAGAGATCCTGCGGCGCAACGATCGCGGGGGCTACACGGTGCCCACCGCCGGGCTGTATCCCTACCAGTGGAACTGGGATTCCTGCCTGGTGGCGCTGGGCTGGGCGACCTTCGACGAACCTCGCGCCTGGACCGAGATCGAGACCCTGTTCGCCGCCCAGTGGGATGACGGCATGGTGCCCCATATCGTCTTCCACCAGCTCGATGACGGCTATTTTCCGGGGCCGGATATCTATGGAACCGGCCGCACCCCGGCCAGTTCCGGACTGACCCAGCCGCCGGTCGCCGCCAGCGTGGTGCGCCGGCTGATGGAGCGGGCGCGAGACCCGGCCCTCGCCGAGGAGCGGGGGCGCGCCCTGCTGCCGCGGCTGGTGGCCTGGCACCGCTGGTTCCGGACCGCCCGCGACCCGAATGGCGAAGGATTGGTGGCCATCTACCATCCCTGGGAATCGGGGATGGACAATTCGCCGGCCTGGGACTCGGCGATGGCCAATGTGCCGATCGCCGACCTGCCGCCCTACACCAGGCAGGACACCACCCATGTCGACCCCTCGCACCGGCCGACCAAGCAGGACTACGACCGCTACCTGTCGATCATCAAGGTGATGCGGGAGAACCGGTACGAGCATGCGGCGCTGTACCGGGAGGTGCCGTTCCGGGTCGCGGATCCCGAGATGAACGGCATCCTGCTGCGTGCCGATCGCGACCTCGCCTGGCTCGCCGATCGTTTCGGCGAGGGCGGCATGCGGGCCGAGATCGATGGCTGGATCGAACGGTCCGAACGCGCCTACCAGCGGCTGTGGGATGCGGAGCGCGAGGTGTTCGTCGCCCTCGATCTCGCCACCGATCGGCTGGTGCCGGCGGTCACCTCGGCCGGCTTCCTGGCGATGTACGCGGGTGCGGCGACCCCGGAGCAGGCCGAGGCCATGGTCGCGCGCATGGACCACTGGCTGGCGGGCGCGCCCTTCGGCCTGCCGACGGTCGCGGTCGACGATCCGCTGTTCGACAGCCGGCGGTACTGGCGCGGGCCGGCCTGGGCCATCTTCAGCTATCTGATCGCCCAGGGATTGGCGGATTATGGCTATCGCGGCCGCGCCGCCCAGCTCGCCGCCCGGACCGCCAGGGCGATCGGCGAGAGCGGTTTCTACGAGGCCTTCGAGCCGGTGACCGGTGGCGGTTCCGGCGGCGGCGACTTCACCTGGACCGCGGCCATGTGGCTGTCCTGGCTCAACGACCCGCCGGGCGCCACCGACCGGCACGCCATCCGTGAGACCGTCGCCGGCCTGTACGGCGACGATCGGGCCGATGTGGTCGAGACCGGCCTGAACGTGATCCTGTCGGATTTCGCACGGCGCCATCCGGCACGCGCCGGCCAGGCCCGGTCGATCCCGCAGGACGCCGTTCTCATCACCTATGGCGATCAGCTCACCGAGCCCGGCAAGTCTCCCGCGGAGGCCCAGCGCGATTGGCTGGCGCGGCGGCTCGACGGCGTTGTCGGCTCCGTGCATCTGCTGCCGTTCTATCCCTACTCGTCGGATGACGGGTTCTCGGTGATCGACTACCGCGCCGTCGACCCGGATGTGGGCCGTTGGGCGGATATCCACGGCTATGGCGAGCGCTTCTCGCTGATGTACGACGCAGTGGTCAATCACGCCTCGGCCGAAAGCGCCTGGTTCCGGGCTTTCCTCGAGGGCCGTCCGCCTTATCGCGACTTCTTCCCCGCCTTCGATCCGGAGCAGGTGCCGGATCTGTCAGGCGTTACCCGGCCGCGCACCAGCCCGTTGCTGCACCGCCACGAGACCGGCGCCGGGCCGCGCTGCGTGTGGACCACCTTCAGCGCCGACCAGGTCGATCTCGACTATTCCAATCCGGACGTGCTGTTCGAGATCGTCGATCTGCTGCTGTTCTATGTCGCGCAGGGCGCGCGTCTGATCCGCCTCGACGCGGTCTCCTATCTCTGGAAGCAACCGGGCACGACGTGCATCAACCTGCCGGAGACCCATGCCTGCATCCGCCTGATGCGCAGCGTGCTCGACGCGGTGGCGCCGGAGGTTCTGCTGGTCACCGAGACCAACGTGCCGCACGCCGAGAACATCGCCTATTTCGGCGACGGCCGGGACGAGGCCCAGATGGTCTACCAGTTCGCCCTGCCGCCCTTGCTGCTGGACGCCGTCTGGCGTGGCGACGCGCGGCGCCTCGCCGATTGGGCGGCCAGTCTGTCGACACCGTCGGATGCCACTGCCTTCTTCAACATCACCGCCACCCATGACGGCATCGGCCTGCGCCCAGTCGCCGATCTGATGCCGGCAGAGGATGTCGATTGGCTGGTGGCGCAGGCGCGGGCCCGCGGCGCCGAGGTCTCGACGCGCGCCCTGCCCGGTGGCGGCGAGAGCCCCTACGAGCTCAACATCACCTTCTTCGACGCCCTGCTGGCGCCCGGCGACGATCCGGCCGACCCGACGAGCATCGACCGGTACATCACCGCCCAGGCGGTTGCCCTGTCCCTGGCCGGCATCCCGGCGGTCTACGTCCACAACCTGTTCGGCACCCGCAACGATCGGGAGGGCTTCGCGCGCACCGGCCGGGCCCGCTCGCTCAACAGCCAGCTCTTCTCGGTGGCCGAACTCGATGCGCTGCTCGACGAGTCATCGTCGCGTGAACGGGCGATATTCGACCGCTACTGCCAGCTATTGTCGATCTGGAAGAAACAGCCGGCATTCCATCCGGTCTCGTCACAGCGCGTGCTTGACGCGACCGGCGGCGTCCTTGCCCTGGTCCGCGGCACGGGGTCGGACGCGATCCTGGCGCTGCACAATCTCGGCCGGGAGGCGCAAGCCGTGTCGATCAGCGGGTCGGACCTGCCCGGTCCGCAGTCGGACAGGTGGGTAGACCTCATCGGCGGCCGTGTTGTCCACAAGTCCGGCGACGGGCTTCGTGTCGAGCTTGCGCCCTACGAGATGCTCTGGCTCAGGTCGCCGGCAGGGACCTGACATGGCGATGGCCGGCGCTGCCGCCGCCGCGGGCGTGACCGCGAATTTCAGGGGCCGCCATGATCCTTGAGACCGAAATACACGACGAGGACGACGAGCAGACACGGGAGGTGCGCCGGACCGTCCGTGCGCTGTGCGCCCGCTTCCCCGGCGCCTATTGGCGCGACCTCGATCGCGACGGGGCCTATCCGGAGGCGTTCGTCGCCGCGATGATGGAGGCCGGGCTGCTGGCGGCGCTGATCCCCGAGGCGTATGGCGGCAGCGGCCTGCCGCTTTCCGTCGCCGCGGCGATCCTGGAGGAGGTCCATGCCAGCGGCTGCAACGGCGCGGCCTGCCACGCACAGATGTACACGATGGGGACCCTGCTGCGGCATGGCAGCGAAGCGCAGAAGACGCGATGGTTGCCGCAGATCGCTTCGGGCGCGCTCCGACTGCAGGCCTTCGGCGTGACCGAACCTTCGGCCGGCACCGACACGCTGTCGATCGCCACCACCGCCGTGCCGGACGGCGACGACTACGTCGTCAACGGCCAGAAGGTCTGGACCAGCCGGGCCGCGCAGTCCGACCTGATGATCCTGCTGGCCCGCACGACGCCCAAGGACCGTGCGGCAAAGCGCACGGACGGCCTGTCGGTGTTCCTGGTCGATATGCGCGCAGCACCGGAAGGTGCGCTTCGGATCAACCCGGTCCGCACCATGATCAACCACGCCACCACCGAGGTCTTCCTCAACGACCTGCGAGTCCCGGCGGCCAATCGGATCGGCGAGGAGGGCCGGGGGTTCCGTTACATCCTCGACGGCATGAACGCCGAACGCATCCTGATCGGTGCCGAATGCGTCGGCGATGCGCGCTGGTTCATCGACACCGCCAGCGCCTATGCTCGCGAGCGCGTCGTCTTCGACCGCCCGATCGGCCGGAACCAGGGGGTGCAGTTCCCGATCGCGCGCAGCTATGCGGAGCTGAAGGCGGCGCGGCTGCTGGTCTACCGCGCGGCGGCCCGGTTCGATGCGGGCGAACCCTGCGGCGAGGACGCCAACCTGGCCAAGCTGCTGGCCTCGGAGGCCGCATGGCGGGCAGCCGACACCTGCCTGCAGACCCATGGCGGCTTCGGCTTCGCCGCCGAATACGACGTGGAGCGCAAGTTCCGCGAAACCCGCCTCTACCAGGTGGCGCCCATCTCCACCAACTTGATCCTCTCCTACATCGCCGAGCATGTGCTCGACCTGCCGCGGTCGTACTGAGGAGCGCTCTGGGTGGTTCAGTCGGACACCAGCACGCGACGAACCTCACCATCTGCATGAACGAAGGCAAGTGCGCTGGATTCCATGTGCCAGTAGACTACCGAATGGGCGATGGTCAGGGAGACTTGTTCCTGATCATAGAAGTCACGATAGGCGCCGGGGCGGCCCCTGACGATCACCGGCGGATATGCGACGGACTGCTCCTCGTACATCCGGGTCGCATTCCATTCTTCGCCGTCCCGTACCAACAGCAGCAAGAGGGTGTCGGACCGGCTGCCGGCCGAACGGATCAGCAGAACCGCATAGGTATCGCCAAGCGGGGGGTTGAAGATGCCACGCACGACCCCGGCGCATTTTTCTGCACCATGTTGGACGTTCCAGGATCGTTGATCATCCGAGTACAGGTCATCTGTCTGCAAAACGCGCCATCCTCGATAGTCCGCATTCAGAAGCTC